>Ga0209052_1000013_pt1 | contig 137014 bp, 121 predicted proteins | sample WorMetHEROISLAND_2_FD_187409 | JGI IMG/M metagenome (GOLD analysis project Ga0209052, IMG submission 187409) | Marine gutless worms symbiont microbial communities from Max Planck institute for Marine Microbiology, Germany - Olavius sp. 4 HERON... | ecosystem: Host-associated > Annelida >...
TGCTCAAGGTACGCCTCATGTTCTGGGAACAGTGTGAAGATTGGGAACAAATTCATCAGATTACCCTCCTTGATTGAAACTCTAGGATAGAGTTTTATAGTCGTTAAGCCCGTAACTACTAATTGCCTAAATTTTTCATCCGCAATAAATGTCAACAGGATCTAGCCACCGGGCTGGTAGGCGCGGGCGAGGCCGCGCTTGTGATTTGGCCCGGGGCACGAAAGCGCGGGCAAACCCGCACCTACCGCGTCGATCATGGTGAGTCGATTGTAACTGATTTGCGTTGATTCCCGTTCAGATGGTGATAAATCTTAAATGATATCGTAGTTGATAGTCCAGGTCTACCGGGCCGCACAGCAGCCCAATCTACCTTCTACCAGTTAAATTCCACCACTACCCCCGTTCATTTGCAGTAAAAAATAACGGAAATATATACTTAGCGAAACCTAGCTAGTTAGACTAGGCAAGAGGCTCAGATTCTCTCTTAAAGTTCCGGCCTAAGTAGTTAGGGGCCTGACATCCTTATATATCTTGATCCGCCATTCAATACGCGAAATCGATTGGTACCTTAATGAGCGTCGCCCATTCGAACCGGCGGATCTGGAGGCAATAGGGGCGGGACAAAGGCCTCGGTCGTTTCGCCTGCTATGGTCGTCTTGATACGCTTGCCTAGGCGTATTTCTGCGTGTTGAAAAGGCATGTTGCAAAACGATCCTTTCCTTAGTGTTCTCGTTACGAGAGAATATCGCATATTTCTTTCTTTGTGGCGGGCGTAACGAAAGGGACCTATAGTATAGCTAGCCACGGCCGGTGAATTTTCCCTTTGCAGACTGGATGAAATCTGGAAGTATGGTAACTCTCCCTTCAATCCGTTCTTACCCAAGTCTCTTGCCAAAAGCCAGAAAACTCTGGCTAGCTATGTATATTAGTCCCGAATATTTCGATGTTGATTCTTATACCTCACGAGAAGTCTTATCGCCTGAGCATCTCACTCCCGGAAAGCCACTACAAGGCTGTTCGGCAGGTATCCACACAAAAACGCGCGTCCCTATCATGGGTTATCCGCGATGCCATTCGGGAATATCTTGAAAAAGATTTCCCTTTGGGAGGTGATAAAAGGAAAGGAAGAAATAAATGTCACACATTGACGAAACAATTGTCTCATGAAGAGTTCATCGCCGATTACCCCGAAAAATCTGGCTCCGTACTTATCGATCCACCGTGGCGTTTTGTGAACCGGACTGGTAAGTTCGGTGCCCGAACATCGGTGTCTAGCCCGCTACTTGCCAAGCCTCAGAGCCATCTCTACCTATGGTGCCCCAATGCCCTCTTGGTCGAAGGGCTTCACCTCATGCAAGTCTTGGGCTTCAAATACAAAACCAAATCTGAATTTGGTACAAGGTCCGCAAAGATGGTGGCCCAGGCGGTCGCGGAGTCGGCTTTTATTTCCGCAACGTCACTGAAATGGTCCTCTTTGGGGTTAAGGGTAGTTTGCGGACTCTCGCTCCTAGCCGCCGTCAGACCAATATGATCGTGCATCGCAAACGAGAGCACTCCTGGAAACCTCCCGTTCTTCACCAGATTGTGCAGGAATGCAGCCCTAGTCCATTCGTGGGACTTTTTTGCCCGTGGACGGATGCCCGGTTGGGAGCATTGGGGCAACCAAGTAGACACATACGAAGAAATCCGCCCTTGGCATTGGGGATATGCTTTGGAACCAAGCAGAACATCAGCCCGTTGAAAAGACAGCTCAGATTTAGAGCTGGTCAAGCAAACACGAATCTGATTAGAAATAATTAGTTTGGGTCTAGATAACTTTAGTAGAGGATTTCCTCTCGGCAGAGTAAGCATTCTACCATAGATAGTTTTCCTCTCGATGATTGAATCTAAATTTACATTATTTCAGGTGTAGATGAAAAGCTTTCGTGGAACACTATTGAATTTTGCAAGCCTCCGTTTGGCATATGACCAGGATGATCCAATGCCATTGATAGGGCAATTACCACGGGCAAATTCATGCTGACCATGATTCACACGGAAATGCTTTTTGCACCCCCTCTCCACCAGCCTATCGTAACCCCTCTAGCCGTCCGAGTGGATGATGCGGTCAAGGGCTATCTGGCCTCGGCTCGCGGTCTGTAGCGGCTTTTTGGCGGCGTTCGGGATGATTTCCGTGTAGCCCTTCCCGTGGCGTTCCAGAATCCCGAAGACAGTCATTTTACCCCCGGCCCCGCGCCCTTTCTTCCCCCGAACACGGCGCCCGCCGAAAGAGGAGTCATCGACTTCAACTTCGCCGGAGAAGGGCGATGAGGCGTCATAAAGCTGAACGATTCTGGTTCGTAGTTTGAATAACAACTGATTGATCGTCGGACGCCTTACTTGGCTCGGCGATTTTCGAGGCCGGTAAATCGTGCGCAAAATTAGGATACAATCCGCCTGAAGTTAGCTTCCGAAAGGTGTGAACGCCTGAAATACTTGTTTTTACTTGTATAACAAGATGTTAGCACTGCAGTTGCAGGCAAACGTTATCTAGACCCTCACGAAATCAAGGAACAATCGCAACGGGTGACGGTCGCATATGATCAAGATCCTGCTGATCGGCGATCATGATCTGGTGTGAACGGGTATCCGCCATATCTTGGAGGAGGTTGGGGGGGTATGGATGTCGTGGGCGAGGCGGCGGATGGGGGTTCTGCCCTGAGGATGGTGAATAAAATCGCTCCAGACGTGGTTCTGATGGACGTCAAGATGCCGGGGATGGACGGCACCGAGGCGACCCGGCGTATGCTCCGCCTGCTTCCGAACACCAAGGTTATAGCGCTCACGATGCTCGACGATGACCCTTTTCCAGCGCGTCTCGACGAGGCCGGCGCGATGGGCTACCTCACCAAGGGTTGCCCCGCCAAGGAGATGGTCGAGGCAGTGACGCACCGTCAGTAGCGGTTCTCCGTATGTGTCCGCGAGCATTGCCCGCAAGCACATGCTGGCGGATTGGCAAGGTGCTGATTCGACCCCGTTCGGGGGGTTGTCCTCCCGCGAGATGCAGATTGCCATGCTGATCATCGACGGCCGGCGGCCCATGGAGATTTCCAACATTCTTTGCCTTAAAACCCGAAAACGGTCAGCACCTACCGCCGACGCATTTATGAGGATGCTGCAGGTGAAGACGGATGCGGGGCTGACGCGCCTGGCCTTTCGCCACGGTCTGATCTAAGGAGGATTCCTGATCGGTCCATATCCTCCGGGTGGGGTCTACCGGGAGTCTGGGTCGTGAGTATTGCGGCCCAGGGATCGTTGGCAGCGGCTCGTTGGTTCACCCGTTCTCCAGGCCCTTTCGCCGCACCAGGGCAAGCGCGCTCTCTTAAAGAGGGCGCCTCGAAAGGCCACCGATGATCTCCCACCCGGATATTTCCCTCAAAGTCACCCCCTGACAGGCAAGGACATAAATCTCCTGAACTCGCTGTATTTGCTTGATATGTTGTTATTCAGCGGGACAATAAGGGACATCCAAAGACAAGCTGAGCCATCAAAAATATGTACACATTCGTGTACATAAATCGATAATTATGGGCTCTCAACGAAATATGTACACAGCCTGACTATGGGGGTGGTCCATGGCTCTTTCAGATAGCTGGCTCAAGGCCAACAATGGAAAGAAACGCCCTGCCGTTCAAGAGGTGACGGACCGCGACAGTTTAGGCGTTCGTGTTTCTGCTCTTGGCAAGCTCACGTTCCAGATGCGTTATCGCTACGACAGGAAGTTGCAGCGCCTCGATATCGGGTCTTACCCGAAAATGACGTTGAAGGAAGCACGCGCGGAAAACGAACGGCTGAGGAAAGAGCTGGAACAGGGGCATAACCCCTGCAGAACGCATTCTGATCAATAGCAAGCAAATGCTTAAATGGGCGGTCAAGTGCCAACTCATTCCGCTGAATGTTTTGACCGAGATTAACGCGAAAGAAGATTTACAGATCAAGAAGGTAGCTAGCAGTCGGTCATTGTCAGATGAAGAGATACGACATGTCTGGCTTGCGACAGATGAATCCCGCATGGCGGCCAAAAACAAGCTCTATCTTAAGCTCTGCCTCGTGCTTGCGTGTCGAAATGGAGAATTGCGCTTAAGTAAAAAGGAGCATTTTGACCTGGAGTCCAAGGTATGGACCGTTCCCCCCGAGAACCACAAGCTAGGGAAATCTTCAAACAAGCCATTGCTTCGTCCGATCATTCCGGCTGTGGAGGGGCTGGTTGAAAAAGCATTGGAGCTGAGTGGTGAAGGGGATTACTTGTTTAACAATAATGGCACCAATGACCCGATGGGGCAAAGTGCACCACTACAGTTACCGTACAATATTATGCAGTGGCTGCGCCGTCATAAAGATTACGAGATGGAGCATTGGTCAGTACATGGTTTGAGAAGGACGGCCAGAACGAACTTTTCTTCTTTGACTGAACCTCATATCGCAGAAATCATGTTAGGACATAGGTTGCCTAGTTCCTGGCAGGTTTATAATCATTATGATTACCTGCCGGAACAAGAGAAGGCATACCAGGCGTGGTGGAATCGTTTGATGGGAATTGTTGAAGCTTAGGCATTGCCCGCCTCTCGTGTCCTCTGCTTTTCTTTCTCTTCCCATCTAAGAACGGTTTCGCTATCCCAGAGATTGCATGATCCTGAATGCTTCATACAGGGAGCAGGAAAAGGATTAATTGGCCGCCTCATGCGCCTGAAGATTGTTCGAGAGCAAACGCCGTATCAATCACACAAATCATGAGTGGATAAATAGGCTCTATTCATGGCTTTTACCTCCTTCAGCATTTCAATCGTGAAATAGAGTTTTTCATAGGGCGAAGCTGGTCTTCCTCGTCTCTTCCTCGTGCTCCTATCACACGAAGAAGCCGGTTCCGCTTTCACGGAACCGGCTGTAGCAAGGATTGCGTTAGAACCCAGGAGGTTTAGGCTGAGGTGCACGACGTATGTGAATAGCACGCTTGATATTTTCAAGGCTTCCGCACGCGTTGCGGTGATCATCAGTGCTGGGTTCAGTTTTCACTATTTCCTGCGAGACCTTCTGAAACAGGGCGCAAGGCTCTGTATCGGTGCGATGTTGCAGTTCCCAGGCTGTAATGAGCTTAAACATTTTTATTCTCCTCTTTGTTCAAGAGGCCCCGCCTATCGGGACCTTTCTTGCGGTCCCGGTTGCTCATCATCATTGGCGTGAAAGGCCCGTACGGCAGGCCGTGCAGGATGGAGAGGAGAGGGGAATGTTTATGGTTTCAGAGTAGGTTAACCAGGCAGCGTGCGATGCAGCATTGCGCAGAGTGTCAGGACGGTTATAGCTGGAAAGTGGAAGGTGAATTCGGCGCGATTGCATAAAGCACATCGCCGGAAAGCCGCAGAATTCTGCCAAATTTTAGGAATAATTAAGAAATTATTAACGGCTGACCTATACGCTGGAAGTATATTTTATGAATTTTTATGAAAATATTTGACGTTAGGACAGGAAATGGAAATCAAGGTAAAAGGCGAGTTGCCTATCGCCGAAATCAGGCAGGCCTTGTTCGAGAAATTGCACGAAATCGAAGACGATCTAGCCGTGCGCTACTCAATGGGCGCAACGTCTATATCAATCCATCAAATGGATTTGGTGAAAAAGTCGAACCGCACAACGCATATGGCCGAAAAATAGAAAAACTCTATAGCGAAGGTCCGTATCGCTGTGCAGCGGATGATTTCAAGATTTAGCCTCGGAGATAACAATGGATGGTTATCTGACAGGGAGATACGTGGATAAGAAAGAAGCGCTGCATCTACTTGCTTCAATGAATATCAACTGGACGCAGCGTCAGATTGATTGGACGGCTGAGCCGGATGCGGATGGAAATCGGAAGTGGCCTTGGTTCTTGGATGCCAAGGGAATCCTAAGGATTGACGAAGGATTTATCCGTGCACAATTCGATAACAGGCAGAGGCAAGCCTTGAAAGAATGGCAAAACAATGGTCTTAATTTATAAATGGCAATAGCTTTTATTCAGAAGGTGGAAGGTAGAAAGGGGCTTATCTACAAGGCTCACTACACTGATCCCATAACAGGAAAACGGCGCGCGAAAAGTCATAAGCGCCGTAAGCACGCGCAGGCATTTCTTGAAAGCCCGAAAGTCAGGGGCGATTACCAGAAGAAGATTATCTCAGTTGAGCAGGCAGCGGATCATTGGCTCCATGTCTGTGAAAACATCGGGCGTAAGGGACGTGAGCCAGCAGCGAAGTCCACTCTCAGAAAATACAGAAGCCACGCCAAATACATCAGCAACCTCGAAATCGACCATGAAGGCGAAAGCCTTCGCTTTGGAGATATATTGCTTCCCAAGCTGACGAAGGCTCACTGCGAGGCTTTCCGCAACAAGCTCATCAAGGTGCTGAGCTGGCAATACGCCAGAAAGCACCTGACCAGTCTCAAGGGCATTTTGGATCAAGCGAGGGCCGACGAATACATCGAACATCGGCCTGCCGAGTATGTGTTCATTCGCCCACCAGCCCGTGAAGCGAAGTACGACATTGCTGACGATCATAAAGTGCCGGACCTGTCGGAGATCAGGCGTCTATTGGAAGGAATGCGGGAACGTGTTTACGTCAGTAACAAGCAGCTTCGAAGAAGGCGGAGGCGCTACAAGCTTGTCCTCGAAACAATCGCTCTCGGTGGCACGCGTCCCGGCGAGGCCCTAGGACTTTCCTGGGATGAGGTTTATTTTGACCGTGGTGGAATTCGGATAACGCAGGATGTCGAGGAAGATGGCTCTATTGGAGCGCTTAAGACGAAATCGGCCTACAGGTTCATCCCGATGCCGGATTATTACATGCGGCAACTGCGTTGGTGGAAGAAGTTGTGTCCGCCTTCCAAAAATAACCTCGTCTTTCCGAACTGGTCCGGCAACGTTGAGTTCCTATCTAACTTAAACCGGAGAGGCTGGAAGCCCTTGCTGGAAGATCTGAATCTAGTCGATGAGAAGGGGGAGGTGAAATATCCCCCCAAGAGCATGAGGCATGCGCGCGCTTCTTTGGAGATCGAGAGCGGCGCTAACCTGAAGGAGATCAAGCGCCTCATGGGGCATTCATCCATCAAGGTGACATTCGGCGACGCCGCGAGGCGAAGTGGATCGCAACACCTATAAGCTATTTGAGTTGGAAGATCACCAGCCGACTTACGCCTATGAACTAGAGCAGGCGGTGGATGACGAATTTCTAGTGCCGCCGCGCGCGATTTCCGTGCCGCTAAAATTTCAGCGGGAGGGGATCAAATACAATGAATTATCAGTGGATGAGCAAGAGGACTACGAACTGCAAGAGCAGTTCTACGATCCTGAGACTGGTCAACTAAAAGAGGAGATCGGATCTTCGGCGCTCAATCAGTGGCTTTTCAATACGGATACTGTGAACAAGGTGCTTATGCACTTGATGGAAAATGGTGTTAAGGTCGAGGGCGGAGATAAGCTAGGGAAGACCATAGTCTTTGCAAAAAATACTAAGCATGCCGACTTTATCGTTGAGCAGTTTGATAAGAACTATCCACACCTGGCTGGAAAGTTCTGCCGCAAGATTGATTTCACCGTGAAATATACTCAAAGCCTGATCGATGAATTCAGTATCAACGAGAAATATCCGCAGATCGCGGTGTCGGTCGATATGCTGGATACCGGGATTGATGTACCGGAAGTCGTTAATCTCGTGTTCTTCAAGCTAGTTCGGTCTAAAACAAAGTTCTGGCAGATGATTGGGCGCGGAACCCGTCTTTGCGAAAACCTATTTGGACCGGACCAGGACAAGAAAGAATTTGTTGTCTTTGATTACTGTCAAAATCTGGATTTCTTCGATGCTAATCCGGAGGGATATGAGTCAGGAGTCCAGCACTCGGTTAAGCAAAGGGTATTTAATCGCCGTTTAGACTTGGCAGTTGCCTTGCAGGATGGAAAACCTGACGATGAATCTGTTATAGCCTTTTCCGACCAATTGAAAGATCAAATGCATGAAGTAGTAGCGGCGATGAATCTTGATAACTTTATCGTCCGTAAACACCGTCAAGATGTGGAGACTTACGCGAAGCGAGATCGTTGGCAGGTATTGGGTGAGGACGACGCCAGGGTTATTTCAAACAACCTAAGTGGTCTGCCGTCACCTGATAAAGACGACGAGTTTGCCAGGCGGTTTGATCTGCTCATTCTGAATCTTCAATTCGCCATCCTGCAAAAGAGCGCAACGCAGACCAATTATGAGCTCAAAGTACGAGAGATTGCGAAAGGGCTTGAGAATAAATCAACAATACCGGCTGTACAGGCGCAGCTAAGCTTAATCCAGGACCTACAGACTGGCGTGTGGTGGCAGGAAGTGACCTTGCCCATGCTTGAGGATGTTCGGTTAAAGCTCAGAAAACTGACGCGTTTTATTGATCCAGAGGAAGGATTGAATGCACTTAATGTATCTCAGGCAATCTATACTGACATATCCGATAGTCCAACGCCTGATCCAAGTGCACTCGCTACCCAGCTCATAAATGACAGAACAAGAGCAATACTGATCATCGATAACTGCCTACCTGATTTGCATCACCGCCTAACGCAAATCTGCTCTCAGCAGCACAGCACGGTAAGCCTCCTAACAATAGAATATGATGTGCGTGATGATCTTCCCGAAGAAACCTGCGTGTTTAGGCTTGAACCAGCAAGTGAAGAGATCATCGACAAACTAATTTGTAATAGATATGGACATATTGGACAGGTCGATGCCAGAACTATCGCAAGCTTTTCAGGAGGAAACGCACGTGTCGCTATCGCGCTTGCAAATACTGTGCAGCAGGGTGAAACTCTCTCAGGATTCCGTAACGAGCAATTATTTGAAAGGCTTTTTTGGCAGCGCCATGACCCGAATGAAACCCTGCTTGAATCAGCCCAACTATGCGCGCTTGTCTATTCATTTGAAGGAACAGACGCGGATTCCGATAAGTCAGAGTTGAAAGTCCTTGCCTCGCTCGCGGATAAATCTGGTAAAGATTTATACCGAGATGTAGCAGAGCTGAAAAATCGAGATCTAGTTCAATCACGAAGTGTGTGGAGGGCAGTGCTTTCACATGCAATTGCCAACCGGCTCGCCAAGGGAGCACTAAAAATATACCCAAAAACACAATAGTTGACGGCATTCTTGGTAGCTCAGAAAGGCTGATAAGGTCATTTACACGTCGGCTAAATTATTTGCATGACTCCGATGAAGCAATTGAGATTGTTAATGATTGGCTTGCCGAAGAAGGATGGATAGGAAAATCAATTCCCTAAATGGTTTGGGTATAAAAAAGCTGATGCAACTTGCAATGCATGTACTCAGGAATATTGCACCGGTCTCGCCGGAAAAAACGCTTGAAGCCATTGAACGAGCCGTCAATGGAGCTGAAGGAGAAGCCTTCGTTACAAGGGAAAGCTCACATTCCATTGAATTTGTACGCCTGCTCCGACGTTTTGCCTACGATCCAGAGCTATTTGATAGAAGTGTAGCTCTGCTCATTCGTTATGCTTTGTCAGAAGAGAAGAATGAAAACTACAACTCTATACGAGACATCCTAAAATCACTATTTTATATTTATCTTTCCGGTACTCATGCTTCTCTTGAAGATAGAGCGAAAGTTATAGAAAAGTTAGTGGATTCCGAAGATCAGGACGAACAGGAGCTTGGACTTTTTTACTCGATGCCGCATTGGAAACATGGCATTTTAGTTCGTCTCACGAGTTCGAATTTGGGGCGCGGCCCAGAGATTATGGGTATCATCCAAATACACGAGATGAAATAGTCAAATGGTTTGATGTAGCTATAGAGATCTGCCTACGTTTGGCGCTTTCAGATCGGCCAATATCCCAACAAGCTAGGAAGTTGCTAGCCAATAACCTGAGAGGTCTATGGACAAAAGGCGGCTTGTATGGAACGTTGGAGGAAGCGGCAAAGAAAATCCATGGGCAACGAGCATGGAATGACGGCTGGATAGCTGTACGTGGAATTATCAGATTTGACAGTAAAGGCTTTTCCGATGATATAAACGGCAGATTGGGAGCGCTGGAAAAGCTTCTCAAGCCCAATGAGTTGTTGGAAAAAGCACGAACGTTCGCTCTCTCAGATCAGCATGGTACTTTTGATCTTGTAGATGCCGTTGATGATGATGAAGATGACGCTTCGGCAGCTTATCATCGTGCGGAAGAAACAACACGCAAGGTTGGGGCGGAGGTTGCACAAGACGTAGAAATATTAAAATCTTGTTGCCAGACCTTGTATCCACGCACAACGAAAGATTACATAATTTCGGCGTGGGGTTAGGAGAAGGATGTCGCGATAAACAGGAACTCTTCAAAGCTCTGTATGAAGCGATTAAGGCTACCTCATCTGAACAGCGTCAAATCAGTGTGTTACTTGGATTTCTTTCATCATGTGCGAAAGCAGACCCTTCATTTTATAATTCAACCCTAGATAAACTGATCGATGATGATTTGCTAGGTGAATGGTTTCCGATTATTCAAACGACATCAACCATTGACGAAAGAGGTGTAGAACGATTGCACGAAGCACTGGAACTAGGGAAAGCAAAAATCCATACGTTCCAATATCTCGCATGGGGGCGTTCACACGAATCCATAAGCGACGATGACTTGGCAGCGCTAATTGGGAAAATACTTTCGAAGGAAGGCGGTATTTATGTTGCGCTAGAAATTCTTCAGAAACAGGAAAATTAGAGTGGAATCCGATTGTCTACTCGATTTTGGATAAAGCAACAGACCTAGATCCTATTATTGAGAATCTTGCTGATGCGCTAAGGCCAACATCATGGATGTGGTTCACGGGCCGATATTCTCCAGAAGCGGGCTGTTTTATTGGAGGAATTGTTCGACCACGAAAACGATGAAGTGGAAGCGTGGGCTAGGAGTCAGTATTCTATATTGCAAGAGGAAATTAGAAAAGAACGGGAAAGGGAGGATAAGAGTGACCGTGAGCGAAATGAAACTTTTGAGTAAAGTGGATTTAGAAACTGCCCTGCTCTGCGAGGTTGACGGGTGATATTGATGTGGCTACTAAGTTCCCTAACAGGAGTTTTTGATGGTACTTAGTGCTGATGGAGTGGCTCAACCTCGATAATGAAATGAAATCCCCGATATACGATTCCTGCTCTTCTGAAAATACTTCATCGTAGCTTCGCGGTTCCGGTAACGAGTAGTTACCTTTTCCTCGCAGGGCTTCAATGTGGAGCCGTAAGGCTTCTTTGAAATTTGCTTTAGCTTCATCTTCATTTTTACCAGACGCAACGCGACCAGGTAGATCCGGAATATCTACCCAATAGTCCGTATCGTGGTCCTTTCTGATCAGAGCGATATATTGAAGCGCCATGTCTCTGGTATCTCTCAGTCTCTTCGCAGAATTCTACTATTCTCCACGCTGCATTTGAATTCTCGTCCGTTGACGTAGCCGGGTTAATTAGCCTGGCTGGGCGACGGTCATGATGTCTCCTGTCAGTGAAATTGGATCGTGGACACTATAGCGCGGTCGTCGTAACTCCAAGCCTGCCCTCCGGCTTCAACCATCAACCGTGTCCTCGCTGCGCTGTGGGCCGCACCATGATGGTCTCCGGGCTTTCCGTTTTTCCTGTTTCCGCGCCTGCCGTGAAACCACGATTTCACAAGACAGGAGACAAACCAATGACCGAATTCTACGCACAACCATACTCAATCGAGCACACCGGCTTTTACTTCAACAGCCTCCAAAAATTCGAAATCGGCATGGAGGCGCTTAACAAAAAGGGCTGCGAAGAGGTAGAGATCCAGTTCATCGACGGCGAGGACCATCTTGTACGCCTGGCAGATGCCGCGAACATCGACCAAGGCAATGTCGACACCTGGTTCGACGTGCTGGAGGATCTCGAAGAAGACGAAGTAGCACAGCTCCTCTTCCTCTGCGATTGCGGTTACAGCCTCAGTGACGCTCTCGGACGCTACGAGGATGTCTGCCTCTACCAAGGCACCGCGAGCGATTACGCCTACGAGCTCATCAACGAGACCACCGAGGTCCCGGAGCATCTCAGCTACTACATCGACTACGATGCCATCGCCCGCGACATGAAGATCAACGGCGAAATCGTCGAACTCAGCTATGACTTCATCATCACCAATGCCAATGAGTTCTGATCGAGAGCAGGCCGCCCTCGTGGCGGCCTTTTGCTGTATACGGTTTAGTGCTGGGAACAATCCCTCAGTGATGTTGTTTACTTTGCGTATATGATATACGAATGGGTATACCATAAATGGACGAACAAGTGCTTTGCCAGGAGGATAGATGACTGCTAAAAACGATTTTATCAAGGCCTATTTTGAACAACTAGAAGCCGACCTTGGCAGGGCACAAAAGCTACTCGCCGAACCTGACCATTACTTAGATTCAATACTCCTCTTGAGCTGTCACATCGGATCCTTTGCGGCGATGCGTTATCCAGAGTTGCGTGATGATGAGGCTTATAAAAAAGTTGTGCTGGAATATTCCGGAATGAATGAGTTCTATGAGCAGATCGATCTGCTCTTCTTTTGCCAGTGGTCAAGGTCTGAATACAAAGATCACGGAACGTACAAAAAACTCAATAAATATGACGAGATACTTGCAGCTCTGCGAACTCAATATGGGGATGATGAAACAATAAAAGCAAATCCAAATAATCGTTATGTTAGCCCTGCAACATTGATTGGAGACATAGAGAAAAAACCATTCGAAGGTTATGATGGAGCGAATATAAGGGAGTATTTGCCACTATTTAGCAACGTAGAAATCCTTTACAAATATGTGAGGTGCCAAGCTGTTCACAGCCAACAGTTCCCCTTGGTAAATATTGTCAATGTCTTCGGCGATGGATTGCGCTATAAAGACAATCACGTCATAACCGGAAATATTTTGAACGAGACAGCGAGCAATATACTAAGTAACCTAAAAGACGAATGCCTGGCTAAATATAAATGGCCTCACGAGCTATAGGGTAGTTTCGTTTTATTTACCATCGCCATTGAATTCTTTTCGGCTAATCAGGATCGGACAAACTCAAATAATGCGCCATAGTCATGCGCGTCAGCGGCGCGAAGGGCTGTAACATAGGCTTGCCGCGTTTCGCTGGTATCAACCAGATTGACGCGCCCCCATGTGAAGCGCTCTCTCCTTTGCGCTGTTAGCAGGATATCGGTCGCCAGCCGGGCATGGCGGCCATTGCCGTTCGGATAGGCATGAATCCAGACCAGCTTGTGATGAAACCGAGCGGCGATTTCATCCGGAGGGTAGGTCTCATTCTCGATCCAGAACCGGCAGTCGTCGATAAGCTGGCGCAGCTCCATCGGGATGAGATACGCATCAACGCCGATATTTTTGCCGGTCCGTCGGTAGTCACCGGCCCAGCGCCAGACCCGGCCATACATCCGCTTATGCAGGTTATCCAGAAAACGTTCATCCAGCACATCACGCCTGCGTTTAAAGGCCCATTCTTCGGCTTCAAGAATGTTGGCCTGTTCGGCTTCATTGAGTTCGCCGCGCAGGGTGATATAGGAGGGGATCAGACCTTCCTTTTCTTCTTCGCTGAGTGGCGTTGCCACGTCATCTTGTTCGAAGAGCGGATCGGTCATTCATCCTCCCAAATCTCAGAACCGGCCTTTTCAAGCAGACGGTCGATCATGCGCTTGAGCTGTTCCTGCTCGTCGGCGGCCTCAACCCCCTGGGCTTCGAGGGCCATACTATGGCGCGTCGATTCCATGCGTTTTTTGGCGAGGCGTTCGGCACGCTCTCTGACCAGCTCATCGATCTGTTTCCTCGGGACGAGGGCATAGACCAGGCGGCAGTCCATAGCATGGGCTGCCTTTTCCAGGCTGTTGAGGGTGATTTTGCCGTTGGCCTCGGCCTGCTCAATCGCAACGGCGCGCGACTGTACGACACCCAACCGCTGTGCAAGCTGCGTGGTCGTCATGCCCAGGGCCTCGCGGATGGCCTTGATCCATCCACGCGAAGGACGCACGAAAATCTCAGAATCCCGTAGGGAATTCAGACGCTTATCGAGTTGGCGGCGTGCAACGGCACGTTCATTTGGGCGCATGGTAATCACCTTTATGTGATAATTAATCTAACTAACTATCACATATAAGTGATAGTAAGGCAAGTTGAATATCATATATAAGTGATTAGAAAGTCGTTTGATTATCACATAAAGGTGATTGGATGGTGGGCTGACTTCCTGGGCGGCCTTCTTGTTAGCTTACTGGTGTCGTGGGGAAGTTCTTACCGAAATGGAAGAAAAGAGCTCTTTGCCTACACGTATGGGACAAAGGGCCTTTGATGATGTTGTGATGACGGTGTTAAATGGTCTCGTTATCACTCAACAATAAAGCTTTGCAGTTTTTCTTTTAAGCCATCATGGATTTCCTGATGTTGCCAAAATAGACGGCGTGGGAATGAGTATTTAAAGTAGATTTGATCGTTAACTTGCAACGCCGATTCACATATGAAATTTTCCGTTATATTTTCTACGTCATCAGGTTTTTCACAGGAAAACCAGTAATCCGGAAACTCAGGGATTCCCTCGTAATACCCACTTTTTCCAATCCTCCACAGTCCAACTTCTTCATCAAAGACTGGCTTTAAATTCTTATGAAGGCCGTCTTTGTACCCACAGGCTTTTCTCTATAATCCCTTATAGGGCGCTTCATCCTTATGAACATCCATATCATGGCAGGACAAATACCAAGAGGTAAAATGCACCTGAAATGCTTGTCGAGAACAGGTTTTCCTATCCTCAAAACCTATGCATGAAAATGTAGTTGCGATTGATTGATGCAACAACCCACCTATATTGCTTTTTTTTCTATGGAAGGAGTTGCTCCCATTTCAGGATAAAATAACTGCAAATTCATAGCCTGTTCATAACCATCAGGTTTCCGGCTCCCGAACCAGATATATTCACGGGGAATGCTAAAGAAAGTCCCGTTAATCACACCGTCCCAGATACCTTCTCCGCTATCAACAACTCGCGATTCCCATCTCTTAATCTTCGCGTCTCGTTCTGCAACCTTCCGAGCTCGGTCTGTCGCATACTATTTGTCATCATATGCATTCCAGAGCTTGAAGGCTTTCTTGCAAATATTCCATCCATTCAGACTGCCAAGATCACCGTGAAGCTTTTTAATATCTGCAATTTGCTCTTCGTCTCTAATTTCATGAAAAAGATCGTTATATTTAATCTTTCCTATTTCAGTCGCCAGAAAATCAGTTACGACATAGCGGCATAAATCTTTTTTCCGGTTTTCAGGAAGCTTACTTTTTCCTGCAATGATTTCTTCCAGATCCTGCCGATATTTGAACACCTGACTTGATGGTTGTGAAAAATCGGTCGCCAAGGCAGACGGCGCAACTGCGCAAGCCAATGCAATCGATAGTAGAAGGCAATTCAAAAGGCTATATGCAGATCGGAAGTTCACAACTGGCTCTCAAATTTCTTAAACAAATCCTCCTTCATTCATCGCATGAATTAGTTAAGAAAGAATAAGGCCGCCGGTTGACGGCCAAAATTTTGTCAGCCCCGGTGATCGCGGTGCTGATCACCGCCCCTGAGTCCCGCCCGGTCAGGGGGTGGCGAATTTCCCCCTGAAGTGTTTGTAGATTGGGCTCGTCTCGTCGAAATACTCAACCCGTTGCAGGATCATCGGGTGATAATCAGCCCAGAGGACAAGCTCGCGTTTTAAGTGGTCGTTACGGGCGAAGTGACGACTGATCTCTTCTGCGGTCATGAGGTCGTATAGTTCTATGGAGCTGGATTTTCCATTTAGGCCTGCTTCCTGTTGTTCCCGTCCGACTTCGCCGAGGCGGGCAGTTTCGACCTGGGTCTTGCCGAGCCGCTTGGAGATGTACTCCGTTGTGGCGAGGTCGTTATTGCCGAAGAATTGCAGGATACCGGCGTTGCCCGTGAAGGTTTCCCAGCGGTCGCCATAGATCGCCTTTCCCTGGCTCCAGTCCTGGAGGATCACCCAGAGCTTCACATCATAAGAGACGATCAGGCCTGCGGCGCTTTCGAGCGTCTTCATATATCCAAGCACCGGAAACTCATCGAGGCAGGCGAAAACAGGGGCCTTTGGTTTTGTTTTCTCGCGCTCCATCGCGTTCAAGAGTTGGTTGACGAACAGGCGGAGCCAACGATTACACGCCTCGATCCTTGTTGGCGGGAAACAGAGATAGATGCTGACACCGTCCGGGTCGCGCTTTAAGTCTCTGAGATCGAAATCATGACCAGTCAGGATCTTCCGCATCGCTGGATAGTCGAGAAACTTGGTATGCCGCCGGACGGTCGAGAGAACGCTATCGCGTTCGCGGTCGGATTTCTCGTAGAAATCTCGTGACGCGCCCTCGATCGCGTTGGCGAGATCGGCGGTGGACTCGTGCTGTTCTAAGCGTTCGGCGTTTTCGAGCATCTCGATTTCGAGGACGCAGAGGGGATCTTTTTCAGGCTTCTGACCCGGAGGCGTTGGTTCCGGCATCATCGAAATCTTGATGAGGTCGCGGACCGTCACCAGGTGACGGCGACCCTCGTAACGAGGGTCGGTCGCGACATGAAGCATCACCCCTTCGATGAAGTTCTTTGCGCTCTCATCCCAGTGGGGATCTTTTCCGTTGGGTGTAGGGATCACCATCGCGTCAGCGATCAGGCTCGCATCTTCGATGATGGTCGAGCTCGTGAGGGTGAGGATCTCCATCGGGTTATAAGATGCCCGGAATTTAGATATGCGCTCTGATCCGTAATGGAATGGATCGAGGACGCAAACGCGCTGTCCCAGCGCGGCGCGCCGTTCCGCCGTGATGTTGGCAAGCTCCCCCTTGGGGTCGGTGGCGAGAATGCTGCCTTGGTAGAACAACAGGTTGCTGATCAGGGTCACGGACTTCCCGGCGCGCGATCCCGCCACGGTCATGATGTGGCGATTGTCCTCGATCCCGAGGAGCCGGTTGCCGATTGCGCCGAACAGGATCTTCCCACCAGGATTGGCGGGATCATAGGCGAGCATGCTGCTTTTGAGCAGCGACGCCGTATCCTGAAAGCGGGCTTGCGGCACCGTCTGTTGTTTGAGATAGCGGGATGGAATTCCGCGTGGAATATCTTTTGTAATGTTGGATACAAAGTCGTTCATATTGGGCTCCTTGGAAGAGGCCCGTACCGTATCGGTGCGGGCTTGGTTTTTATCCCAGAGGGTAGGGTTCGATATGGAGGATGAGGCCGGGGCCGAGCCGTTCTTTCACTTTGCAGAACTTCACGACTTCGGCCCAGAAAGCGGCGGCCTGTTGGTGGCCGTTTCTGATCGCGATTTCCCGGTTGGAATTTGCGAGATCTGAGTCGGCTCTATACGCCCCGTCTAGATCGTCTCTTAAGGCTCGTGCCGCGTTATGAACGGCCTCTTTGACGTAGATATGTTTGTTCATGGCTCTCTCCTGATCTGTCTCGATTCAGGAGTCATTTTCAGAGAGCCAGAAAAGGGTTTTCCTCGTTCAAACCTCGTGGGGACGTGGGAAGGGAGCTGGAAATGAAAAACGGGCCGTCCGGCCCGCTTTATATGTTCAAGTCAGTAATCTAAATAGCAATGCCAATTGCCCTTGTAACTGCATATGGAAGTACCAATGGAATCCGATCAGTATGATTGGTAATAAGTACCTCACAGTTTCTTTAGTGCTAATGTTAAGAAACATGAAATAGCTGGGTAGATAGATGAGGCCAATAACTATTATTGCCTCTATGGTTTTGGCTACGTTACGGTATTCACCACTGAATTGTCGGGTAAATCCGTACATCATATCAATGATAGATGTTAGAAATAGAAAGCTAGTGATAATAAAAGGGGTAAAAATGCCAGATATTATGGCGTAAGTGGTTTTGTCATTGCGTATGTCATTTCTAATCGATGCCAAAGCAATTTTCTTCCGTTTTAAAAGAAAGCCGCTAACTGTCACGTATGCAAAAAACATCATGAACAGAGCTTTTGTTGACTTGGTGAAGTTTTCCCAATAATTCCCGCTAGGTAAGCTGTTATCGATAACAGACCATGATGGTATGAAAGGGAAATAAAACACGTGCGATGCCTTGGCATTACAAACTCTGGTATTTAAATAAGAATTTCTGGTAATGTTATAAATTCGATCATTTACAGTGTAGGTATAGCCTGTAACTCCACCTTTTCCATTACATGGCGTCTCGTTCCTTGCATATAACGTAATAGATGCGCTGCAATTAATCGCGATGCATGAAAATCCCCCCCCTTTTGCTGGGTTCATAATCAGTTTCAATTGGAACATATGCTGTATGAGCAAGGATTTGCTTAAGGACAGGCATATTGTAATTAAAGAATATCAGCGAGAAGTATAAAACCACGCAGGTGAAACCAAATATGAACTTGGTCGTTATGCATCCGTTCTTGATTTTTTCTTCCTGATCCATTCCTGATCTCTGAGTTATTTCTTCATTTCACTGTAGAGATTTATCGGGCGGATACAATCAAAAATAGGGTAGCAATTGGGATGTACATTCCAAACTGCGTATGGCCATCCCGCTTGAAATGCACCTTATATTAGAAGCCCGATTTTGGGCTTTTCCTCTTCAAAACCTCGTGTTAAACAGAGAGTGAGAACTAGCGTGTAGGCCGCAGAAATACACGGCATTCGAGCAATTATTAAGAAAATGTTAACGGCTCTGGCGTTATCCTCAGAGTAGGGGCGAATTCCGAATAGGGATGAGCACAAGGTGTGCGCGGTAGTACCATTCTGGTCTCCACCGCGCGCACCTTGCGGGGGGATTTCCCATCCCCCGCGGACCCCCCTGGGGCTCACTAAGTTCAGAGTCGCTTTATGGCGATCTTCACTAAGTGAGAGCTTCGCCACGTCCGGCCCGTTGGTTCGGCGTGGCTACGGCAACGTTTCAGCGTTGCATTACGACCGGTGGAGACTTCGCTCTCCCCCTGGACCCCCATCGAGTCAAGGGCCTTCGTGCCCCTGACAACCCAGACCAAAGGGCGCATCGCTGCCCCTTGGAACCCAGGACCGGTGTTTCGGCACCGGCTTCGACCAGGACTTTCGCGTCCTGGACCACGACCAAAAGGAGACTTCGGCTCTCCCTTTGGAAACCCATCGACCAGGGTGGCGACCCTGGACCGCAAAACGGCTGGCATGGCGCGCGAGGAAATCGCGAGGAGAGCTACTGCTCCACCTAACTAGAGTGGAGGCCATGCCGGACAGAAAAGACAAAAAGCGTGATGCACCGATCTCCTACCGCCCGCCGAAAGAGCTGCGGGAGGAGTTCTATTTGCGCGTTCAAAAGTCCGGTTTGTCCACCAGCGCTTTCCTCACCAAAGCCGTCTTTTCACACGATGCGCCCCGGCAATCCCGCCGTCCGGCCCTTGAGGAAAAATTGCTCGCCAAGCTCCTCAATGAGGCCGCCAAGATCCGCAAGGATTTGCACGAGCTCGGTGAAGATCAGGTCGGCACACCCCTCATGGAAGAGGCGGTTCAGACTCTCACCGAAATCCGTGCCGCGCTTCTGAAGGGGCTGGGGAGGAACCCATGGATCCCCTTCGCCTCACAACGCGCACTTGGCCAGGATCTGGCAACCCATCTCCTCAACGCCCATGACAATGAGCTGGTTGAGCTGGCGGAGGTCAGCGGCGCGATCGCAGGTGATCTGCATGGAGCCTTCGCTGAATGGGAGGCGCAGGCTCATGCGCTCACCCGCTGCGAGAACTATCTATATAGTCTCTCCGTCAATCCCGATCCGGCACAAGCCCCCCTAAATCGTGAACAGTATTTCGATTACATCGATCGGGTAGAGAACAAGCTCGGCCTCTCAGACCAGCCCCGCGCGGTCGTTTTTCACAGCAAATATGGTCGCGAACATTGCCACGTCGTCTGGTCGCGGATCGACGCCGACAATGAAAAAGCCGTGCAGCTCGCTTTCGATCGGGAAAAGCTGATGATGGTCACCCGTGAGTTCGCGCGCGACCACGGCCTCGAATTACCGGACGGCTATTCCAAGGACCGGGAGGGAAAGACCAAGCAGCGCTCCCTCTATGAAATGCACCAGGAACGGAGCACCGGCTTCTCTAAAGAGCAGCGGATGGAGCAGGTCACCGATGCCTGGCGGGCGAGCGACAGCCCGAAAGCTTTCGTTCAGGCACTCGCCGAGCAGGGCTATATTCTCGCGACCGGCAAGCGGCCTTATGTGCTAATCGATCTCTACGGCAACATGAACGCGCTGCCGAAGCTGATTGATGACAAGACTGTCCGGACTAAGGACATTCGTGCCTTCCTGGAAAAAGAATACCCGCCGGAATCACTGCCGACTGTGGACGAGGCGCGGGCGCTCGCCGAACGTCACCGCACAGAAATCGAGGGCTATATCAGAAATGAGCAGCAGGCCGACGCGCTCGCCGAGCTCAAACGAAACCAGGCCGACCGGCGCAAGGAATTGGAACAGGCACAGACGGCTCTCAAGCAGAGACAGCACCAGGACCGGGTCGCTCTCGCAGGCAACCAGAAGGCGTTGCGGAGCTCCCGGCGTGCCGCCTATTTGATGCAGAGTAAGCGGATCAGGAAGGAACGGGAGGTGAGAAAATCAACTGGGCTTGCCGCTTTTCTCGGTAAAGTCTCCGGGGTGGAATTTCTCAAAATGCAGCTTCAGAAGTACCAGGACCGGAAGCGTCTCCTGCGCTATCGCGAGGATCGGGATCAACTGACAATTTCCCAGGCAGCCGAGCACAAGGCGCTCGATCGCCGCCACGAAATGCAACATCTCGATCTCCGCCGGAAGATCCGTGCCCTCGAAAAAATCGAGAAGCGCGAGCTGAAATCGCTCGAAGAATCCCTCCGGCGTGAGGTTAGAATCCAGGATCTCGGCAGCCGGGATCACCTGCCGTCTCTCGCGCCGGTTCTCAAAAAGACGGCGGAAAAATCGAAAGAGAAGGCGCGCGAAGCGGCAGAAAATGCACGGGAGGAATTCAACGTGGTGGCATCGAGCCCTAAGCCAATTGACCTCAAGTAAAGAGTTCGATCTTGCTGCCGGAAATGAGCCAGCTGAAGAGGAAGATAGCGATTCCGGTGAAGCTCCAAAACCAGCTTCTCAGTCGAAAGTTCAGCGCTATCGCCGGAGGAGAAAACGCGATCGGGATCTCGATCGCGGGCGGTAGGAGCAGGCTTACTCGAATGTATCTTACTTATATGTCGTGTTTTATCGGTACGGTTGACTATTGAGATTCCCCATGCCCTTGTAGTCTACTCTCGAATAACGACTTTCGTCGCTGTTTCCGTAAAGCTGGCGAGCAACGATTTTTACCAATCTTTGGTATCCAATATTGGCGCGAGCATTCCGTTCGAGGATTTCTAATGCGTTTCTGTCACCACTGTGAGCTTTTATTACAAGACTCCTGATAGACTTGACCGTTTTCTTATGTTCAAGTTTTGTTTTGGCGTTTTTGTTAAGTCGCTTTTTTGTTTCTTCATTGTTCTTTCTTAGACAGCATATTTCTTCCACGCAGATAAATATATTTAGCCCCTAAAATCTTCTTAAGCTCATCATCACAACAGAAAAAAAGAGACATTGTTTCAGGAGTAAAATTGGAAATGATCTTTTTGCACGCAGCCTCTTCGCTTCCGTGCCGTTTAAACGCATGAGTAAACTGTCTATAAATTTCTTCTCTCAACGCTTTAGCCAACATTAGCTGATAACTTTCAGCGTCCATATCGATGAGTCCGGCTTTATGCTGAATTGGAAGAACGAACTCCATCAATTCGGTAATAACGGGCTTATTGATCCGGTAAATCTCTTTTGCTCTGGCATGCGCGCCATCTACACCATAATCTCTGCAATGTCCGATTAAACCAATGTTCTGCAAATACATGCCCATTGTGTAACCAACGGCTTCTCATTTTCTTGTATTGTCAAAAATGAAAAGTCCTGAGCCTTTGCAATAGGAGAAAATAAAAATGACAAAATAGAAAAAGCCAAAGCAGATAAAAGTGTCTTCATAGCAAACGCCGTAATGATTATTGATTATATCTATCGCTGACCTGATATAGCCGACATGCAGGCGTTAATGCAAAGAAAAAATGCCACAACTCATTTCTTGTAGCTGCGTTTAAAAAGGATATTTGTACTTAGCTATTCACAAACCGTCTTAATAGTTGCTATATCCAAGTAAGCTCTTATAAACCAATATTTCAGGGAAGGAGGAAATTGGATGCGACTACTGCTCATACTAATCACTTTATTGCTAACTCCGTCATTGGCGCATGCAGATGACGTTAACCAACAAATCATCGAAGAAAACGTTACGTTCCTTTCCTTTCATGATCCTGGCTGGTTGGCACTTAAGGACGAAGCTGGCAACGAAATTGAGGCAGCAAGTATCGCGGCTGCTATGCGGAAAGAGTGTGCTATTTTTCTGATGAACTTTTTTGAATAGGAAAGTAATTCTTCCGAGGGAAAGGAAAGGTTATAGATGCGCGCGATATTGGTATTAATCATTTTAATCCTTGCGCCGGAGGTGCTCGCAGGAGAGGGATGGGATAACGGATTCGGCAGCCTAGACCTGAACGGGAAATATGAAATCGTATTCCCGAGCGGTCGGTTTGTGCCTGCTTTAGAAGATGGCCGGTGCCCGGAAACAGCACAAATCGCACAAGGAACGGATCAATGCATTGAGTCTTTTGAAGATAGAAATGCGTTGGAAATAAAAGAAACTAAAGGGAACTTAGAATTTACTATCGAGCTAGGTCTTGTCTATGGTCCCGTAGTTATCAATCGGGCATGGCAAAAAAGACACAAGATGGATGGCAGTACAAAGATAAGGATAGTGAGGATTGTGTTCTTAATTTTTCAGTCGTGGATAATGTATTAGTTATTGACCCGGAAGTAGACAAGACATGCAGATTGAACTGTGCGGCTCGCGGTAGCTTTCTTAATACTCGCTTTCCATTGTCATCTAGGAAATCAGGCAATTTGACGCAAGGAATGAGAGAGGAGGGTTCACCCTAGGGTACGGTCTGGTCTGTCCCCACAAATTTCCGACATCAGTGCTGCATAGTTGTGCACAGTCCGATAAATTAGGCAACGCGCGCCTCATCATGCGTCACAAAAATAATGGCTTACGTTTACCGGCGAGGCTACGAGCCAGGTGGTTGGAGGTTTGAACTCTTACGGGTGAGCTAGGAAGCCGAAAGCCTGCTCTTTCTGGAGGCAAGGCGGTGTCGTAATGGCACGAATTTGCCGTTTCTTTGTCTATATCTCACTTTCACCTGACATCAAGCTTGTTAGAGCTAAAATATAGGGCCTTTTTAATGCCTGGCGTCCGGGCGAGAGTACATCTAGAGATGTGTACATAAATGTGTACATATTAGGAGAAAAGGTTTTGTCCGATAGCAAATTAATCAATGAAATCAGTAAGAGACACACGTTTGCTATCATCTCCTCTCCTAACCTTTCTCCCGGCGGGAGAGGGGCTTTTGGGAGCATAAGGGGTCAGAGCCCTTTACGAAAGTTACCGCTCAAGGGCGTTTGGGGCATATGAGCAATCGTAAAGGGCTCTGACCCCTTATGGCCCTTATGACCGATGGCGATGCTCGATCCGCGCTCTATTCTGGAACAGATTCCACCGCGTCCGGGCGTCTACCGGATGCTGGACGGGTCGGGTACCGTCTTGTATGTCGGCAAGGCCAAGGACCTCAAGCGTCGGGTAGCGAGCTACTTTTCCCGCGTGCTGAACAGGCGCCTCCAAGCGATGGTCGCGCAGGTCGCGGACATCGAGCTCACGGTAACCCGCACCGAAGGCGAGGCCCTGCTCCTTGAGAGCAACCTCATCAAGTCCCTGCAGCCGCGTTACAACGTCTTGCTCAGGGACGACAAGAGCTATCCCTACATTCGGCTGACGGTCCGCGACGAGTTCCCGAGATTGGCCTTCTACCGCGGCTTGCGCAAAGGTGGTGACCGCTTCTTCGGGCCCTACCCGAGCGCCTGGGCGGTACGCGAGACCATGCGGTTACTGCAGAAGCTGTTTCCCGTCCGCCAGTGCGAGGACAGCTTCTTCCGTAACCGCTCCCGGCCCTGCCTGCAGTACCAGATCAAGCGTTGTAGCGGCCCGTGCGTCGGTCTGGTAACCGCGGCGGACTACGCGGATGATGTGGACCATACCATCAAGTTTCTGGAAGAACGCACCAACGAGGTGGTAGAGGAGCTCGCGGAGCGCATGGAGCAGGCGTCCGAGTCCCTGGCGTTCGAACAAGCGGCGGTGTTGCGCGATCAGATCGCGACCCTGCGCCGCATCCAGCAGCGCCAGTTCGTGAGTGGGGAGGGGGGGGACCTAGACCTGGTTGCCTACGTGCAGGAGGGGGGACTGTCCTGCGTTCAGGTCTTCTTTATCCGCTCCGGTCGCAATCTGGGCAACGAGACCTTTTTTCCCAAGACGCCGGAAGGTGTGGATGACTCCGGTGTGATTTCGGCCTTCCTCGCCCAATTCTATGCTGATAAGGAGATCCCGCCGCAGATTCTGGTGAGCCCGGACCCGGAAGACAGGGATCTGCTGGAGAGCGCCCTCAGCGAGCGGTCCGGGCGGCGGGTGGCGCTCAAGGCGCGAGTGCGCTCGGAGCGGGCGCAGTGGCTGGAGATGGCGCGCGGCAACGCGACCTTGGCGCTCCGGTTCCAGCTCGGCAGCCAGGCCGGCTACACGCGCCGTCTCGAGGCCCTGTGTGAGGCCCTGGCGCTCAAGGAGCTGCCGGGACGCATGGAGTGCTTTGACGTCAGCCATACCGGAGGCGAGCGCACCGTGGCCTCCTGCGTGGTGTTCGACCGGGAGGGGCCATGCAAGTCGCACTACCGGCGCTTCAATATCGAGGGCGTTACGCCGGGCGATGACTATGCCGCCATGCACCAGGCCCTGATCCGTCGCTACACCAGGGTCAGACAGGGGGAATATCCGCTTCCGGACCTTTTGTTCATCGATGGCGGGCGTGGTCAATTGGGCACCGTCCGGGAGGCCCTGCAGGAGTTGGCGGTCTCGGGCGTCACCCTGGTCGGCGTTGCCAAGGGCCAGGATCGCAGGCCCGGCACCGAACAGCTTTGGCTGGCCGGCCGCAGCATGGCCCTTATCCTCCCGGCGGACTCGCCGGCATTGCACCTGGTGCTGCAGATCCGGGATGAAGCGCACCGGTTCGCCGTTACCGGACACCGCCGCCGGCGCGCCAAGGCCCGTGCCAGCTCCGTTCTGGAGGAGATTCCCGACGTGGGGCCCAAGCGTCGTCAACGCCTGCTGTGTCAGCTCGGCGGTCTCCAGGGTCTGGCTCGGGCCGCGGTGGAGGACATCGCCCGGATCGAAGGGATCAGCCACGCACTGGCGCAACGCATCTACGACGCCTTCCATCAGTCTCTCCCGGATGCCTGAGTGCATTCGGTCTCCACCTCACACGGATTGGAGCTGCCTTGTCCGGTGCCGAACTCGCCTGTTTCACCGGGGTGGTTGGCAGCGCCTTGGTCTCCGATTTTTAGACAGTCCTGATCCAGCCGCCACACTCGACAGCGGGAACTCTTTTTTGCCACAACCAACCACTATGGACTGAAAGTCGCTGTTTTGGCTAAAGTCGACCGAAAGCCTCGGACTGAAGTCAGCTCGAAAGGACTGAAAGTCGGGGCGCACTCGACTGGAAAATCATCATCATGATACCTCTGATGTTCTCGATGCCTCTTTATATACTCTCCTGATCATATCGTCTGTAATATACTCTGAACTGAAAGCACCATACCCAGTGGCCCAAAAGTGGCGTCCCCAATACTGCTTCCTCAAATGCGGGAGAATTCCTGTTGTAGTTTGCGCGATATCCTCACCTTTAAGTGATTTTATAGGTAGTGGTGGAATTTAACTGGTGGAAGGTAGGTTGGACCGCTGTGCGGCCCGGTAGACCTGGACGATCAATCACGCTATCAGTTGGAATTTACCATTATCGGAACCCGGCAGCGGCAGAACCAGACCCGCTACCAGCAGCAATGCCCCGCTGAGCATCTCCAGGGCTAGCACCTGGTTTTGCTTCAGGACGCCGCGGACCCGCATGAGCACCGAAAAGCCCTGGATCTGAACCAGCGCGGCCCCTGAGCAGCGCCGTGAAGATAGAAGGGGCGATGGTCGACAAAGCGCCAATCTGCGAGCCTACCTGGATCAGGCAGTAGAGCTCGAGCAACGGGACTCCGGCGAACAACAGCACTCCAACCTACGGGCTCGGTTGTCGGACTAGGGCGCGATCCGTGCAGGCGGCACACCGCGACCGCGGGGAGGCGCCTAACCCGGCCTGCACTTAACGTGAGGTCTGTGCTGCCAGTCCGCGCAGGTCTCGCATTGAGTATAGGTTGGGTTAGGCGCGCTACCTGATCTCGAAGAGCATAAACACCGTCGAACGCGCCCTAGCCCAACACGATGCCTTCTCGGGCCGCACCTAAATAATGCCGGACAGCGCGGTTTGGAGGACTGGAGGTGTTACGAGTGCGGTCCTGAATTAGGTAGTGGTAAATTCTAACTGATAGCGTGGTTGAGAGTCCAGGTCTACCGGGCCGCGTAGCGACCCAAACCACCTTCTACCAGTTAAAGACCACCACTACCCTGAATTATTTGGTCTGTTAGGAAGACTGGACGTATCATGTTACGGTGCGCAAAGGCTCGCTGATCTGGCGACGCTGGACGCTGGGATCCATTTTAACCAAACGGCTTCTGACTTCGCCGAGGGAGAACTCGCTCTAAAATCGTCCGGACCCCGACCTCAGGTCTCGGGAATGCCGACCCCCGTGCCTCGATCGTCTTTGTCGATTCCCTCCAGCAGATCCAGCAGCCGCCGCAGTGCGCCCTGGTTTGCTCGTACCACCCGTCGCCCCCGTTCGCCGACGCGCGTCCTCGTCGTCGCGTACCCCAACCATTCTTCCATGCATTGCGCCAGCGCATGGGCGTCCGTTACCCGGATCGCCGCCCCTTCTCGGACCATCAGCTCGGTAATCCGGGCGAAGTTGAAGGTGTGGGGGCCTACGGCGACGGGTACCCCAGCCGCCGCCGCTTCCAGCAGATTATGGCCGCCGGTAGGGACCAGGCTGCCCCCGATGAAGGCCGCGTCGCCCGCGGCGAGAAAGGCCGGCAGCTCCCCCATGGTGTCGCCGAGGAACACCGAGACCTGCCCGCCGCAGGGATCGGCGGTGGATCGGCGCGCGAGTGCGAAGCCCCGGCGCTCGACCAATGCCGCAACCCGTTCGAAGCGCTCGGGATGGCGCGGCACCAGGACCAACAATGTCTCCGCCAGCTGGTCCAGGAGCTTGCGATGGGCGAGGAGGACCTGTTCCTCCTCACCCTCGTGGGTACTTGCGGCCACCCAGACCGGGCGCTGAATCCCCCAGAGACGGCGCAGTACCTCCGCGTGGTCGAGCAGACTGCTGGGCCGGCGGACGTCGAACTTGATGTTACCCGTCACCCGTACCCGTTCGGCGGGGGCGCCCAGGGCCCGGAAGCGGGTCGCATCGGTGGGGCTCTGGGCACCGATCGCCGCGAACCGTCGCAGGGTCTCACCGGTGAAGCTGCCGAGTCGGGCATACCCCTTGGCGGAATGGGCGGACAACCGGGCATTGGCCAGCACCACTGGAACGCCGCGGCGCTGGCAGGTACTCAGCATATTGGGCCAGATTTCGGTCTCCATGACGATCGCGAGCCGGGGGCCGACCGCATCCAGGAAGCAGTTCATGACCGGCATCAGGTCGAAGGGGGTATAGACATGGCGAACCGCGTCCTCAAACAGACCGCGCAGGTGCTCCGAGCCGGTGGGCGTGGTGGTGGTGACCATGACGCCGGCGTTCGGGTAATGCGCGAGGAAGTGCTTGATGAGGGGTTCGGCTGCCTGGACCTCTCCTACGGAGACGGCGTGGATCCAGATGTGGGCCCGCATCGGGCGTTGGTCGTAGCGGCCGAGCCGCTCGCCCCAACGCGCGCGGTACGCCGGCGCATGACGGCTACGCCAAAAGAGGCGCAGCAGCAGCAAGGGCAGGGCGAGATAGAGGAGTAGGCTGTAGAGCCTCGCCACGGCGGGGACACTGTCGGCATCGGGCAAAAATACGTTGTTAGTTTACCATAGTGGCGCGTCCGCCGGGCGTCGACGCCACTCCACTGGTTAGGCGATTTCTGTCAAATCAACCACCATCACTGGAAGTTGGTGTATGGGGGGCTGGCTGAACGTACAACCCTTCGAGGAGATCCAGGCCAAACAGGCAATACTCGCAATCCATGACCGCTCCCGACTATGAGGTCAAGATCAATGTTCCCGAGACCGTCATCCTGGGCATCCGTGCCTCCGGCGGCGAAGGCCCCCAAGCCCGACGCGATCCCGATCACCGCGTCCTTCGATAGCCGGCCCGGCGAGGAGGGTCTAGATAACTTTAGCACTACAACTGCACGCTAACATCATGTTATGCAAGGAAAAAATGATGGTAAATTTCTAAATTATAGCGTGGTTGATAGTCCAGGTCTACCGAACCGCACAGCAGCCTAATCTACCTTCTACCAGTTAAAGACCTCTACTACCGGAAAAAACAGATATTTCAGGCGTTCACACATCTCTGATGCCAAATTCAGATGGATTATACTCTATTTTGCGCACGATTTACCGGCCTCGAAAATCGCCGAGTTGAGTAACGATTGTCTTCGGGATTCTGGAACGCCAGGGGTACAAAAAGCTTTTCCGTGTGAATCATGGTCAGCATGGATTTGCCCGTGGTAATTGCCCTATTAATGGCATTGAATCATTCTGGTCATATGCCAAACGAAGGCGTGCAAAATTCAATGGGGTTCCACGAAAAACTTTTCATCTACACCTGAAAAAAGTTTTCGCGCCGACCAGGTGCGGCAAGGAGCAATCGTCGGCCTGTTTTGACGAGCCGCAACGCCGTCAACGCGGAAAAGGGCCGCGCAGGATGATTGTCAAAAGTCCCTCGACAAGATCCGAAAATGGGTGCACAAGTATCTGATACCAGGACCTGCCGCCTTGCGAATCTTCATTGCTTGCAGTTGTGTCGCTCGCCGTCGGGGTCTTCATCGGAGTCGTAGGGAGAACCGAGGTACACAGGGCCTTGGCGAATATCGTATCCTCATACAGAGCCGTGTTTCATCCGCCTGAGCCATTCACCGACCGGGCGATGGAGACTCCGCGGCTCGATGGGCTGCTTACTGTCAAGGGGGTGACCAGGGGAGATCCCGTCTTTATCCGTATCTTCAAGGCAGAACGGGAGATGGGGCTGTGGATGGGAAGAGCCGAGCGTTCCACCCTGACAAAGACCTACCCGATCTGCACCTTTTCTGACGTGCTGGGACCCAAGCTCAAGGAGGGGGAGGCCGCCAGAGCCCGGATCAGGTGAATCAGGGCGCCCTCAACCTCAACAGCGCCTATTATCTCTCCTTTCCGTATGAGTGCGGCGAACATCGACCGTTACGCTAATCACGCATGGATCGATTTCTAGCGCAATCTTAAACAGGGTTATGATGTATTCGAGGCTACCTTGCGGCCGCAGGGGGTGCGGGTGTTCGGGAAGCGCTATGTTTTCGATTCGCCGCTGATTTCCGTGGCCGGCAAGTAGGTGGTGTTGACAGTTAGAAAGTTCGCGCGGTGGACCTTGCACTGACCATTTAATCGACTGTAGGGCCCGCTATGCGGGCCGCTGGAATATTGCGTCCATTTAACATGTGAAAACAGTCGGTTGGAATTAAATGTTAACAGGCCCTAGTCCAAATGCTTTCAGCTACGATAACATCGGGCCAGCAGGATTTTCATGGAAGATTTATCCGTATTTAGGTTAGACTGCTGTGCGGCCCGGTAGACCTGGACGATCAACCACGCTATCAGTTAAAAACTTACCCCCGCCGAAGGCGCTCCTTTATTCGAAGGGGTTTCAGGGATATCAGGAGTATCGGGGGAGGTCGATCTCTCTGCGCCGCCGCCAGGTGTTACTCGCCCACAAACGGGCATTCAATTCGAGGTGCTCTCGCCACACGCAAAGATGCAACGGCAGCGACAAGCCGACCGCTATACGGGTGCCTACCATTTCGAGGGGCAGGATGACCGCTCGGCATCCCCATCCCGGCAATGAGCATCGGCAGGACCTGAGACTCCCGAATCCACATCATCCGAGAAATACCAAGGGGGGCTGCGACCGGTCCGATGCCCTGGAGACGGAGGAAGCCCCCGATCAATACCCGCACATGGATTAATTCATCGATGCCCGGCGCGGTGGTACATCTGCATCCTCCTAGGGAATCCTGAATAGGAACATGCACTCAGCTGCCACCCCCTCCGGGGGAGGCCGTTCAAGTCTCTTTGCTTTTGGGCATATTCCCGTCATCCGAAATCGTTGTTCAGGATGTCGGTTGCCCGCCGGCAGATCTCCCGTCCGTAGTCCGTCCACAGGCCCTGGCCCCAATAGCGGTAGCAGCTGGTCTGGGAGCTCATCAGGTGGAACAGGGCATTGCGGTAGCGATGATCGCTGGTGGGGACACTGGTCACCAGCGCCTTCTCGTTGAACCGCGCGCTGACTTCCTGCATGGAATCCAGCACATCCTCGTAGCCCCGCACCCAGGATAGGTCGTTGGTCCAGCTACCGCCTTCCATATGGAAGGTATGGTCCGACTGCTTGAGCTCCTCGATCACCTTGCCCAGGCGTTCGGGTCCGTTGCCGGGAGTCATCCGGTCCCAGATCTTGTGGTGAAACAGGGGCTGGACCTGGGGTAGGTCGGATTCCTTTATGCCGGCGGCAAACAGGTGCTCCAGATACTCGCCGGCGTTCATGAGCGGCACTTCGGACCCGCTGGATTGCCGCGCGGCCTCCATGAACTTGTCCGGGAACTCGTTCATCATGACCCCCCCGTTCTCCCCGTCGGCGATCTGGGTGACCAGGGGCGGCACGGACTTGCCCGCCAGCTCAAGGCGGTTCAGCCCCTGGGCCTCGTACCAGGGCTGCATCTGGGCCACCAGCTTGGTGTCCGAGCCCTGGGTCTTGACGATGGCGATGATACTCGCCGTCTCTCCCCGCGAGCTGGTGCATACCAGGCGGTGGGGTAGATGTGGGCGTTGCGGGTGCCAGCCGTTCTCCGGTTGTTCGACCGTGTGCTCCTGGACCAGGACCCATTGGTAGCCGCAGTCCTTGAGGGTCTTGACGAACTCGTAGGCCACGTCGGGATGGTTGGGAAGGGCCATCTCCGAAGGTGAGAAGCCGCGCACCCGCTCCAGGGCCTCCCAGCCGAAGATGGCGGCGAAGTGGTGCTGCCAGGCCCGCACGTGCAGGCGGTAGTCCTGCACCGGAGTCGAGGGGGCCACCGCATGGCCCCAAGGCATGCCGAGCCATTCGGTGGTCCAGGCATAGTCAGGGTTGCAGGTGATGGTCTTGAGGGCGTTGATGACGTCGTCACGTCCCATGTGGCGCAACCCGTGCAGCAGGGTACCCGAGTACTCCAACATGACCCGAGGCGATTTGCCTTCTCCCACCAGCTGAGGGATGAACTCGCCCATGCGTTTATAGCACCATGCAAAGGCTGGGGCGTTGTGGTTATCGCCGATGTCCTGATGTTCCATCATATATTGCAGATTACTGATGATGGCCGCCGTGCGCAGGTGGTCGCCGCCGGCGGGGATCAAGGGTTGATGCTGATGGAGGGCGATGGCGGTGGCGGCGCGGATGGCACCGAAGTCCACGCCTCTGCGGTCCTTGAACAGGACCTTGGCGGCGCCGGTGGCCAGCGCTTGCTCGACTGCGACCTCGTTGCCGGACACATTGGGCACGCCTTCCACATATTCGGGTAACTGATTCACGGTATTGGTTCTCGTTGTTGGGGAATTCTCTGGTACCTTAAGTACAGTGGCGCCGAAATACCGATAACATCGGTTCGGTTCTTCTCGTCGCGGAGGTGATATTACCCCAGGCGCGCGCGCGGTTCAGCCCGTAGGATGTGGTGAGCCGCATCTTTAGGACGGTAGGCGTGCCCAACATGGCTGTTGGGCACGGGCCATCTATCAATGCGGTTCGCGCGGGGAGAGCGTGCACCACTCGCAGGCTTGGAACCACCGCACTCACCGCATCCTAACGCCCTATGCCCAAACCTACCCGACTCTTTACCCATGCCAAGATCCTGTTTCAGCAGCGATTATTGTTCGGTGGCCCTGTTATCCCAGGCGCGTGCGTGGTTCAGGGCCTCCCAGGAGGCGGCCATGTCGGCATCGGAACGGTGGACCCAGTCCTCGCCCCAGTATAAAGTTACAACTGGTCTGGGCCCGTAACAGGCGCCAGGTGGCCTCCTCCAGATCCTGTTGGAAACCCGCATCGTCCGCGATACCCCGCTCGGCGGCCTGCCGGGTGGCCTCTTGAACCGCCGCGCTGAGGGTTCCGATTGCCCCGAGAACCGCCCGCTGCCTGTCGGAGCCGGTCCATTGGATGAAATCACGCCCGTCGTGCCAGCCGGTGTTCCAGGCCCCGGTGCAGACCCGTACCTCACCGTGGGCACCGTGCATATTCAGGTAGTCGCTGATAAAGGTCGGAGATACCGCGGACCGGCCGGCGCGGACCCGCTCCAGAAGCGGCAGGTAAAAGGCACTCCAGAAGCTAGCCCCGTCCGTGGGATTGCGGAACCAACCACCGTTTTCGCCGTCGGTGCAGGTGGTCACCAGCGGCACGAAATCGCACCATTTGCTGCGCTCGGCAACCTCGCTGTCGAACCAATCCACATCCATGCCCGCCTCCTGGGCGTTGGAGAGGTCCCGATCGCGGACGATGACCACAATCTCGTCCTCGCCGTGGCACGCGATATGGGGCCGGTAACGCAGCTCCTGCCAGCTCATGGGCGTGACTGGCTCCACGTGTTCGCTATCGACCAACACATAGCGATATCCGAAGGACCGCAGCAGGGGGATGAGCTCCATGGAAAAGCCCATCTCCGGCGGCCAGAAGCCCTGGAAGCGCGGGCGCCACAGGATATGACGCGCGATGCCCAGCCAGCGCTGCAGCTGCCGGTGCCGATCCGCTTCAGGGATCAGGGGCAATACCGGATGGTAAAAACCCGTTCCCAGGATCTCGAACAAGTCCTGGTTTTGGAAGTGCCACAACAGGGAGCCGCAGTCGACGACACCGTAGACCTGTTGCTGAAACCCCGGATTGCTCAGGGTCTCCAACAGAGTCCCGGACAGGGATAAATGGGCCCGCGCCACGTCCTCTGAGCCCCAGAGACTGCGGGGGATTCGGTCGAGGGCGTAAAGAATCTCCTTGGCTTCCCAGTTGCCATCGTTCAGCAGATTCTGCAGGTTGTGCGGGGGCTGATGGAGGTTCAGCACGAGTGCGTGATGGGCGATCATTCGGGGGCTTCATCGATAAAAGGTAAGGGTAATGGTGGTCTTTAACTGGTAGAAGGTAGATTGGGTCGCTGTGTGGCCCGGTAGACCTGGACTCTTAACCACGCCATCAGTTAAATCCACCACATCATAAAGATTCTTAACATTCTTCTAAAGAATAGCAGAAATCGGCTGGATGCTTGAACGGTGCGACCGAAAGTTCCGATCTTGATCCGAGCCGACGGCACTGGCACCATTCGGGGTCGTGATTACAGCATTGAGTTACCCCCTATGCCCTAGATCCTCATGGACCCGGAGTCCAAAGTCCCTCGCGGAACGTTTCGCCCCGGTCTTTAAGGACGCCGCGCAGGAATCGGCTCCGGTATCCCGAGGCCTGTGTGACCCTGGTCGCCGACGAGCATAGAGACCCGCAACTGGGCCGAGCCGGCCCGCAACCTCCATCCGGCCCTGGTCTATGGTCCCTCCAGGTCGTCCGAGGGGCAGCGCATCTATTACCTGGTGCGCTGGCTTGACTAGGCCCTATTGGCATTGAGTAGGATGGGCAAAGCAAGCGCCCGGCAGAGTGAGTTCAAGGCTTCGGTCATTCCACGGCGATTCCCGAACCGCGACGGCCGGAAGATGCACACAGTGCGGTGTGCCCACCGGCGTTTGATGGGCACACTGCGCCTGATTTATTTCCTGTTAAAGAGGCCGCGGTTCGGAAAGCCCGGTGCAATGACCCGCACTCGAGACCATCCGGATGGGCAGGCTCCACTTTGCCCATCCTACGGGCTACCCTGCAAGGTCTTGTTTTCGGTGAGATGCATAGGCGTCCATCCTTAAATAGAGAAACGTGGAAAGTGCAAGACGGTTCGCCGCTATTCGGGTATGTTTAGGGTCTAGATAATTTTAAGAGAGGATTTTCTCCCAGCAGAGTTAAGTATTCTAAGTTATATTAAGTTTTCTTCTCGATGATTGAATCTAAATTCACATTCTTTACAAGAGCAGCTTCCATCCATTGAGGCGACGCTGACACCTATCGATCCCAAGCAAACAGCGGTGTTGGAGCTCGATGAGCTCTGTTCCTTTGTCTTCAATAAAGGCAACAAAGTATGGGTTTCGTTCGCTTTGAACAGAGAGCCCCGGGAAGTCGTTGCTTATGCTTGTGGTGATCGCAGCAAAAAAACGTACTAAATTCTCTGGGACCGCATGCCTTCCACTTATAAATAAGCCATGGTTTTCACCGATTATTGGGAGGTGTATCGAGCTGTTATTTCGAATGAACAGCATTTTCCTGTCGGCAAAGAAACAGGAGACAAGGTCCCAGGTTGAGCGCTGGAATAATACCTTGCGGCAGCACTTAGCGCGCTTCGTGCGTTAAGACGCTCTCTTTTTTAAATGTATCATTATGCATGAGATCTGTTTAAAGCTCTTCGTACAATAAGATGGAGTTATTGTTACTATTAATTGTGTTACATTTTAAAAATGTACCACTACCCCGTGTAGCCCTTCCCGTGGCGTTCCAGAATCCCGAAGACAATCGTTTTACCCCCGACCCCGCACCCCTTATTTTCCCACGAACACGGTGCCCGCCGAAGGAGGATTCATCGACTTCAACCTCGCCGAAGAAGGGCGATGAGGCGTCACAAAGCTGGGCGATTCGGGTTCGTAGTTTGAATAACAACTGATTGATCGTCGGACGGCTTACATCACTCAGCTCGGCGATTTTCGAGGCCGGTAAAGTGTACAATCCATCTGAATTTGGCTTCGGAGATGTGTGAATGCCTGAAATAGCTGTTTTTCCCTTGCATAACATGACAGTAGCATGCAGTTGCAGTACTGAAGTTATCTAGACCCATGCTTAATATGCACAGACTTGCAATCGGGGAGAATTTGTTTTGGAGCTGATTAAAACGCTGATCTGGGACCTGAACGGCCTCGTGTGGGGACCGCCCATGCTGGTTCTGATCCTGGGTACCGGGTTCTTTCTGATGGTGGGCCTGCGGGCCATGCCGTTGAAGCGGTTGGGGTACGGGTTTCGGATGCTGTGGACGGGGCGCGGGCAACAGGGTGTGGGTGATATCACACCCTTCAATGCCCTGATGACTTCGCTGTCAGCGACCATAGGCACCGGCAACATCGCAGGCGTCGGCGCGGCGATCGCCATCGGCGGTCCAGGGGCGCTGTTCTGGATGTGGTGCACTGCCCTGGTGGGCATGGCCACCAAATACGCCGAGGCGGTGTTGGCCGTGAAGTACCGGGAGATCGACAAGAAAGGGAATCACGTCGGTGGCCCCATGTACTACATCAAGAACGGCTTGGGGACGCGTTGGGTGTGGTTGGGCGCTGTCTTTGCCGTTTTCGGCGCCCTGGCGGGATTCGGCATCGGCAACGGGGTGCAGGCGAATTCGGTCGCCGACGCCCTGGAAACCAAGTTCCATATCGACTATTGGATTACGGGTATCGTCATGGCCGTGCTGGTGGGGCTAGTGCTGATCGGGGGTATCCGCTGGATAGCCCAGGTAGCCGGTAAGCTGGTCCCCTTCATGGCCATTGCCCATGTCCTCGGCGGCCTGACGGTGTTGGCGATCAATGTCGCCGAGATCCCCGCAGCCCTGGCCCTGATCGTTTCCCATGCCTTTACGCCTAGCGCTGAGCTCGGCGGCTTTGCCGGGGCGACCGTGATGCTCGCCATTCGCTTCGGCGTCGCGCGGGGCATCTTCTCCAACGAGGCGGGACTGGGCAGCGCCCCCATCGCGCACGCAGCGGCCAAGACGGACAATCCGGTGCGCCAGGGGAGCGTGGCGATGTTGGGAACCTTCATCGACACCCTGATCGTATGCACCATAACCGGGCTCGTGATCGTGACCTCGGGGCAGTGGAAGGTCGAGAATCCCGAGTACCTCGAATGTGTCGATAAAGGGGGAAGCCTGGCGCAGGAAACCAGCACCTCCTGGGGCATCGGGCAGACAAAAAATACCTGTGCACTCGCATCGGCAGGGGAAATGGTGGTATTCGACAAGGTCCAGACCGGTGCTAGCTTGTCGGCCGCATCCTTTTCCAGCGAGCTGCCCGGCATCGGGGGTTATATCGTGACTCTGGGATTGGCCCTGTTTGCCTTTACCACCATCCTGGGATGGAGCGTCTACGGCGAGCGCTGCGTGGAATATCTGTTCGGCATCCATGCCATCGTGCCGTTCCGGGTGCTCTGGGTGCTCGCGATCCCCTTCGGGGCAACCGTCAGCCTGGATTTCATGTGGCTCATCGCGGACACCCTGAATGCCCTGATGGCCGTGCCGAATCTGATTGCGCTGCTCTTGCTGAGCCCCGTAGTGTTCAAGGTAACGCGGGATTATTTCCAGGCAGCGGGCAAGGCCTGAGAAGCTGCCTGATTAAAAGCAATCCTGTTACCTATCGGTTATCGGGCCAGAGCGCGATCCGTCTAGGCGGCATACCGTAACCGCTGGGGCACGCCTGATCCGACCTACACTTAAACCTGAGGTCCGCGCAGTCGGCCCGCACAGACCTCGCATTAGGAGTTAGGTTGCGTTAGCCGCGCGGGGAAACGTCTCGGGGGGCACGGTGTCGAGCGCGGCGTGACGCAACGCGACACTTCCTAATGAAGTAGCTCAGGAGTACGATATTACGATTCCGATTCGGTTCCCGCTCATTGTTTTTCTCACCGAGCCAAGCGCGTCCTGGCCGCTTCATTCCAATCGCATGCGCCCTTTTTCTCGTCGCAGGCTGTGCGGGTCTTCGCCAGGATGGGGGGATGCGGTCGCCCCTCTCCCTCGTGCTGGAAGGACCACTCATGATCCCGCCGCATCGGGCGCATGCGAAATTCCAACGCGGCCGTAAAGTACAGGTCGTCAATCGTTACAACCCCTGGTGCGAGCTCGAGACCGACGAGGTCTCGGAGCAACCCCAGCGTATCGCGCCCGGGCGCTTCCGTGTAGGTCGGATCAGGCAGGCATTCATCAAGGATTACAATACGCGGATACCGGTGGGAATAGGGGGCTTTGGTTGTGACGATCTCCTCTTCCGGGAAACTACCCTCTGGATGGATCATAGGACTTCGCCCCAGATCAGGTATCTGCGCTGTTTCACACCTTACGCCCATTGTCGATTCGGTCCGCCGTTGTCGCCGCAACAGATGCAGTGGGTGTTGGGTTCCGGGTTGCTTATCACGCCGGAATAAGGCACGAGAAAGGCTAGTACCTAATTTCGACTTATATTGCGGGTATAGTCGATGATATGGGCATCCCCCTATGCACTTGCAACATTGACTGAAACTAGGTACTAGTATCCCCTTTAGAACTGCCTAGAAACTCATATCGGTGGTGGTGATATCTAACTGGTAGAAGGCAGGTGCCGTTTAGTTTTTAGACAGCCTCTTAGTCTTCCACCAACCTGACGCAGGTCCCCGCGTTACATCTGAGGGGCAAACTGCTTCCGTTTACGCAACGGATTCAATATAGCTCGAACCTGGGATCTGCGTGCCGGAGGGGGATGATCCTGCCGACGGCGCCTTCACACCCGCGTGTCCTTGCATACTGCCCGGCATAGTAGATCCCCCCCCCGCTTTCCTCGTAATGGGATGCGACGTCGATAGGGCGCGATCTTCGATCTGGCGCAGGCTTACTGCGGGTACTCGGTGCAGCGGCGGTTTCCCCCGGTGGGGACGCTGCCGCGGTGTCAGCTTCCCCGTCTTCCGCCGCGCCGGAGGTGTCTTCCGTGTCTTCACCTCCGGTGACCACATCCCTGGTCAGCAGGGGCCGTATAGCTTTGGCAATGCGCCAGCGGTTCTCCTGCCAGGATCGCCGTAGCGCGCTAAGAGAAAGATTTAATTCCTCATCTGTAGCTATCCGTAACATCGATTCTGAGCGCTGAGTTTCCTCCCTTGCCCGTTATCTTGTCGGCGATCATGGCGGCGACGACGGTGACATCGACGCCCGCCCAGCGTTTGTCGAAATCCGTTCTCACCTCCACCGCGGCCTTTGAAACCGGCTTGTCTGCGATTGCCTGCGCCTTGGCGGCACTCAGCGAACGTCTGACCAGGAGCTTGTCGTCCGAGGCATCGTGATCTTCCAGCCCTTGGTTACCACCGCTCCTATCCCATTGCGAGGGATTTCGCCTGCTCTACCTCGGCACCGGCGAGCAAGATCCAAGGCTTATTCCCCTTGAGGTTCACCAGGTCAGGCAGCTTGGTGGCGCCGCAGCTGCTGACGAGCATGACGACTGCGATGAGCACCGGTAGTGGATAGAAGCAACGCTTGTTCACACGCCCCCAGAAAACTCATTGCACCCGATAGCAGCGTTGCGACTCGTCGCAATAGGGCCCGGCTATTCTTCCTCATCGCGCCTTGCTTTCGGGCACGATCAACGCACCTCGTTTACCAAGCTATTCACGTGCATCGGGTATAATCGCTCCGCAATCGCGGGGCGGTCAGCGTAAAGGTCCTTAGAACAAGGTTGAATCAAATACACGGGACCGATTGGAATTGCCCGCGACCCCATGGTTTTGGAGCCGATGCGCGGATTCGAACCGCGGACCTACGCATTACGAATGCGTTGCTCTACCGGCTGAGCTACATCGGCACGGGCGAGTGTTCGATTATATGCAAACGACGAAACACCCTCAAGCCGCCGGAGACGGCAGCCTGGAGCAGCAGTGCCGAGGTACCGATAACATCGGTTCAGTTCTTCCATCGGAAGCTCTTTAAATTGCCGCAAATGAATGCAAATTGGTCGCAACCGACTCGCCATGATCGATAGGGCAAACGCTTATAACTTTCTTTTCGATCAACAAGTTGCTGCCGGTTGTCTGTCGTCAGCCGGGGCCGCGGTGGCCCTCCATGAGTAGGCGCGGGCTTGCCCGCGCTTGCGAGTTGGTCCGAAGCCCTAAAGAGGGTGTCGCAGAAGGCGCTGGTCTTCAATTTTACGATCCCCTTACCCCCTGCCTGCCCCCCTGTCTGTCGGCAGGCAGGAACAGGCAGGCGTCCATGGGGTGGCAGGCAAGCCCGCGCCTACTAGCCTAGGGTTACTAGGCGATGTCTTCGGTCTGTATTGATACACGCTCGCCCGGCCATGATCGACCGTTCTTGATCTGTCTTTGCGTCCATTTGCGTTTATTGCTGGTCGCTGGTAGAAAATATGGATTTTAGTCCAAGGGCTTTAGTATTTTTTGGCTTTGAGACTGAAGAAGCACGCGACACATGCAGTTTACGATCTGAAGGTTCATCTGGTATGGATCACGAAGTATCGCTATTAAGGTACTGACCAAGGATGTGGGGAAAGAGTACGGACATTGGTTCGACAGACCTGCGCTGCTAATGATATAGGAATCATCCTGGGATAGTGAGCAAAGATCGTGTACCTCTCTACATCTTTTATCCGCCCAGGTTGTCGGTTAGCGAAATCATGAAGTTACTTAAAGGGAAGACATCGCGCAAACTACAATCAGAATTTCCGCATTTTAGGAAGCAGTATTGGGGATGTCACTTTTGGGCTATTGGGTATGGTTCTTTCGGTTCAGGGTATATTACAGACGATATGATCAGAGAGTGTATAAAGAGGCATCGAGAACATCAGGGTCATAATGATGATGATTTTCCAGTCGAGCGCGCCACAACTTTCAGTCCTTTCGAGCTGGTTTCAGTCTGAGGCTTTCAGTCGACTTTAGCCGAAACAGCGACTTTCAGTCGCTCCCCAGACTATGGACTTTCAATCCATAGTGGCTGATTGCGGATAAATCTTCCGTGAAATTCCTGCTCGCTCTATGCCCTTGCGCTGCGCTCAAGGCAAACGCTCTCCCAACGGGAGGGTGTCGCAACAAGGCACCGATCTTCATCCTATATGATCCCCTCTCCCCAACCCCTCTCCTGGCCGGAAAGGGACTTTTGCGGTACCCTCGGTGGAGGAGAGGCTTTTGGACACCCCTAGCCAGAAAAGGAGCTTGGCAGCTTCCTGGCTTCTCTATGCTCCAGCAGGATGAGGGTAGTGTCTGGTTTTGTTGCTGTCGAGTAGAGGGGACCTCCGACCATGAGCGGGAGCGAGCTTGCGGTTTATCTGGGCACCGGTGTCTTTGCCGGGTTGATAGCCGGACTGCTGGGGGTGGGAGGCGGTGTCGTCGTGGTACCCGCGCTGGTCTGGCTCTTCTCCGCGGCGGGATTCGCTGCGGATTGGAGCTTTCACCTGGCCGTGGGGACCTCGCTTACGACCCTTATCGGAACTGGCGGCGCGTCGGCCTATTCGCACTACAGGCGCGGCGCCGTGCGCTGGATCTAGTCCGCGTCTTGGCGCCCTGGCTGGTCATCGGTGCCTGGAGCGGCTCGGCCATCGCCGGATTACTGGATGCGACCTGGCTCCGGCGTATCTTCGGGCTCTTTCAGCTTTATGTGGGCCTGGAGATGCTGTTTAGGCGCACCCAGGGTGAGACCTGTAAGCTGCCAGGCGCGCCGCGGATGGGCCTGGTCGCTACCGGAATCGGTTCCCTCTCGGCGCTGGTGGGCATCGCCGGTGGGACCCTTACGGTGCCCTTTTTAACCCGCTTGGGCCTGGATATACGCCGAGCGATCGCGACCGCCGCGGCGTGCGGACCGCCCATCGCCCTGGCCGGGGTCTTGGGGTTCGTGGTGATGGGGTGGAGACATGAGGGACTACCCTCCGGCAGCACGGGCTTCGTGTACTGGCCGGCCGTGGTCGGCATCCTGCTTGCCAGTGTTCCCTCCGCCCCCATCGGGGCGCGTCTTGCCCGTACCCTGCCGCTGCTGGTGCTCAAGCGGATCTTCGCTCTACTAGTGCTGGTAGTGGCGGCAAAGCTGCTGTCGGGATGACGGAACCCGGCACCGCTAACGGCCTTCCAGCCGGATCGAGCGCTTTTGATTTCCTCTCCCCAAGCCCTTTCGCTGCACTCAAGGCAGGCTCTCTCCCGGTGGGAGAGGGGCTTTTGCGATACCCTCCTATGGAGCGCGCCGCGACGGTTCGGTTACGATATACTGAGTCGATTCGACACAATCCCGGATGCGTAGCCCACGGGCCGCGCCCTCTACCCCGAAGAAGGTCCACTCGATGCCTGATTACAACGCCGAGGACATCCGCAACATCGCCCTGGCTGGTCATTCCGATGCCGGTAAGACTACCCTGGTAGAGGCCCTGCTCGCCGCAACCGGGGTCATCGTGGAGCCGGGAAGCATAGAGAAGGGCACCACTGTCTGTGACTTCGATGCCCTGGAGAAAGAGCACCTGCACTCCCTCGACGTGGGCATCACCAGTTTCGACGCCCAGGGCAGGCACGTCAATCTAATCGATACGCCGGGGCTCCCCGACTTCCTGGGCCGTGGCATATCCGCGTTGCCCGCGGTGGAGACCGCCACCATCGTGATCAACGCTCGCACCGGGATCGAGCCTGTCACTCAGCGTATGTGGAAAGCGGCTGAAGATCGCAACCTGTGCCGGATGCTCATAGTCAACAAGATCGATGCCGAGGGGGTGAATCTGGGCGAGCTGACCGCCCAGATCAAGGACGCCTTCGGTGCCGAGTGCCTGCCCATCAATCTGCCGGCGGACGGCGGCAAACGGGTGATCGACTGCTTCTTCCAATCCGGCGCCGAAGCGACCGATTTTTCCTCCGTCGAGGAGGCCCACAGCCGGATCATCGACCAGGTGGTAGAGGTAGACGAGGCGCTCATGGAGCTCTACCTGGAACAGGGCGAGGAGCTGGCACCGGAGCAGCTGCACGCCCCCTTCGGGAAGGCCCTGCGCGAGGCCCATCTGATCCCGATCTGCTTCGTCTCGGCCCAGGCCGGCACCGGTATTCCCGAGTTGCTGGATATCCTGGCCCGGTTGCTGCCGAACCCGTCCGCAGGCAATCCGCCCCCCTACGTGAAGGGCGGGGGGGGCAACGCGGAGCCCGTCAGCATCACCCCGGACCCCGAGGGGCATGCCCTGGCCCATGTCTTCAAAGTGGTCAACGATCCCTTCCGTGGCAAGCTCGGGATCTTCCGTATCCACCAGGGCCGGATTACCGGGGACACCCAGCTCTTCATCGGCGGCGCCCGCAAGGCGTTCAAGGTCAATCATCTGTTCCGCCTGCACGGCAACGAGCAGATCGAGGTAAAAGCGGGCGGGCCCGGCGACATTCTGGCGGTAGCCCGGGTGGAGGATATCTACTTCGATGCGGTGCTCCACGACTCCCACGACGAGGACCACTACCACCTGCGCCCCAGCGAGTGCCCGGTCCCCCTGTTCGGCCTGGCCATCATCCCCACCAAGCACGGCGACGAGCAGAAGCTCACCGACGCCCTGCACAAGCTGGAGTCGGAGGACCCCTGCTTCCGCGTGGAGCACAATGCCGCGGCCAATGAAACCGTCATGCGCGGACTCGGCGAGCTGCACCTGCGGGTGCTGCTGCGACGCCTCGCGGAGCAGTTCCATGTGGAGGTGGACACCAAACCGCCGAGCATCGCCTATCGGGAGACCATCACCGCTCCGGCCGAAGGGCACCATCGGCACAAGAAGCAGACCGGCGGCGCCGGTCAGTTCGGCGAGGTCTACCTGCGCATTGAGCCTCTGGACCGGGGTCAGGGCTTCGAGTTCGTGGACGCCGTGGTGGGCGGCGTCATCCCCGGTCAGTTCATCCCCTCCGTGGAAAAGGGCGTGCGCCAGATTCTGCAGGAAGGCGCGGTAGCGGGTTACCCGATGCAGGATATCCGGGTCACCGTCTATGACGGCAAGTACCACCCGGTGGACTCTAAGGACATCGCCTTCGCCACCGCCGGCAAGAAGGCCTTTCAGGATGCCGTGGACAAGGCCGGGCCCGTGATCCTCGAACCAATCGTCAAGATCCGCATCCTGTCCCAGGACAGCGCTATGGGCGACCTGGCAGGCGACCTCTCGGGCCGCCGTGGGCGCATCAGCGGCAGCGAGGCCAAGAGCATGGGCCGGATCGCCATCGACGGTGAGGTCCCGTTGGCGGAGTTGGAGGGCTACGAGTCGCGGCTCAAATCCATGACCGGCGGTGAGGGTACCTATACGATAGAGCTCGACCACTACGAGGCGGTCCCGGCAAGCATCCAAAAGAAGCTCCAGAACGCCTTTCAGCGCTCGGAAGACTAGTGCGGATGCTCTCAACTACCGATAATCCAGAGCGAGCAGGAGCCTTCGTGCGTAGCCCTAAGCCAACCCAATCAAGCGTCCCATGTTGCAACAGATCGCCAGCGGGTGGCGGGCGCCATGTTGGCCGGGGCGTTGTTCAATCAGGCCGTAGATGCCTGCTGGAAATCCTGGAGCTCGGGCACATGGTCCACCATCGGAGCGGCGGCTAGGGTCTGAACGAGCTCTAGGACGAGTCCTTCAAGGCCTTCTCCATCCCGATAAAGGATTTTTATGAAAGCCGGTACCTCAAGGTCACGCAGACCATACACTATCTTTAAGGAGGATCATAGGGTCTAGATAACTTTAGAGAGGATTTTCTCTCAGCAGAGTTAAGTATTCTCTCATATTAAGTTTTTCTCTCGAGGATTGAATCTAAATTCACAATTCTTCTAGGTGTAGATGAAAAGTTTTTCTAAGCCTTCGTTTGGCATATAACCAGAATGATTCAATGCCATGGGCAAATTCATGCTGATCATGATTCACACGGAAATGCTTTTTGTACCCCTTATCCACCAGTCCATCGTAGTCCCTCTAGTCGTCCGGGTGGATGAGGCTGTCAAACCAGCTGGCCCTGGATCGCGGCCTGTAGCGCCTTCTTGGGACGTTCGGGACGATTTCCTTGAGCCCTTCCCGTGGCGTTCCGGAATCCCGAAGACAGTCGTTTACCCCCAGCCCCGCGCCCTTTTCTCCCCCGAACACGACGCTCGCCGAAAGAGGATTCATCGACTTCAACCTCGCCGGAGAAGGGCGATGAGGCATCGCAAAGCTGGACGATTCGGGTTCGTAGTTTGAATAACACTGATTGAACGTCGGACGGCTTACATCACCCGGCTTGGCGATTTTGGAGGCCGATAAATCGTGCGCAAAATAGGGTTCAATCCGTCTGAAGTTAGCTTCCGAAAGGTATGAACGCCTGAAATACTTGTTTTTTCCTTGCATAATATAGCATTAGCATGCGGTAGCAGTGCTAAAGTTATCTAGGCCCTATCGTAAATTTAGCTTTCTACATTTATCATTTACAATGATTCGACTCCCTTCATTATGAATTTTCTAGGTCAAGAATGATTAATGTCTCGTTTAGAGATAATGAGAAAGAAAACGGATGCTTTAATAGAAAGTCAAGGGATGGATCATGGAGATATTTTCCAAATTCTCAAATATTAACAAGCCAACCCTTGTCAGTTATCTAAAGGCGTATCTTGAAGGTGGAGTGGAACGACTTAAAGAAATCAAGTTCTATCGACCGAAAAGTGTGCTGGAAGACTGTGAAATACTATCTATAGATCATTTCGAGGTAGTGGTGGTATTTGACTGGTAGAAGGTAGGTTAGATCGCTGTGCGGACCGGTAGACATGGACGGTCAACCACGCTATCAGTTAAAAATTCACCACCACCACTTCATGATTTCACTAATCGACAACCTGAGTGGATAAGAGATGTGGAGAGGTACATGGTCCTTGCTCACTACTCCCTGGAAGATTTCTATATCGTTAGCGAGGACATCGGATGGCTGGATGTGGACGAATAACAATCATCAATTTCATCAACTGTGGTTAGGTCTCGGATGATTACGCGGAATTTTTTTGAAAAGCTTTGGCTGTTATGCGTACCATTGTTTGAGGGTCTGTAGGGGCGTATGGTGGTGTAAACCTTTGCTGAGGGATGTGCTGATTATACAGGTAAACGAAGCGTTTGCTGGTTACCTGCAAGGAGGCAGAGGAATCGAAGCGGTTGGTCCGCAGCACGTCGGCGATGCGGCCATTGAAGTGTTCGATCATGCCGTTGGTTTGTAGTTTGCAGGGCGTGATCAAACGTGCGGCGTGTGCGTGCTGTCGGCAACACCGTCACGGTACTTCTAACGCCAAGTGGTGTCCTCGCTCACGCCCAGCTCACGGGCCAGCTGCGCCACCGGTTGGCTCGACGACCGAATGTAACGGCGGGTCTTCGGGGTGGTAGTGGCATTGGCATGCAAGTGAATGTTCACTGCTCTTCCTCCTTTATGCAGGCAGCCACCAGCAACTCCATAGCCTCTCTGGCACGCAACAATGCCTCTATTTTAGGGAGTGCTGAAAAAGTCTATCTTTGCGCTTTCGCGGTGCGGGAATGAAAAATAGAAATTTCTTATTTCCCTTTATTTTCAACCACCTGTGACATCCAGAAATGGCAGTCAAGCTCTAGCTCGTGACAGACATTTCCTTTTCAAATACCCTCTTAATCCCTATTTAATCATCCGGGACCCGGCAAGGCTAACGCCGGGCTATTGCGCCGACAAAGGATGCCTTCAGCAAGGAGTCGGTAGCGGGCCGGACAGGGATACTGGTCCACGGTTGTACGTCCTCACGGTTCGGGTAAAACAATTAGGCTAACACGGTGTTATCCTATGCAGTATTTCAGGTAGCTGAAAAAACGGAGGAGAGCAATGCAAGAACCCGAATGCCCAAAAGCGGGCCCCTATGCCCTGGAGCTGGATGTCGGCACCTACTGGTGGTGCGCCTGCGGTCGCTCCGGGAACCAGCCGTTCTGCGACGGCTCCCACCAGCAAACCGGTATCCGACCCATGGAGCTGGAGATCACCGAGGCGCAGAAAGTGTGGTTGTGTGGCTGCAAGCGCAGCGGGGACAAGCCCAGGTGCGATGGTGCGCATAAGAAATTGGCGTAGGTTGTGTTGGCCGCGCAGGGAAACGCCTCGGGGAGCACGGCATCAAAGGGGTCAGAGCCCTTTACGGTTGCTCATATGCCTCCAACGTCTTTAGAGAGGTAACTTTAAAGACTCTATATGATTCAACCCCCACTCTCTGTGCTACCAGTCCCGCTCGGGGCCCTCGTAGGTACCCTGGCTCGAGCCCGACGTCTGCAACCACCTCGAGGTGAATACGACCTGGACACCGAGGCCGCCGAGAAGACCCGCGAGCTGCGCCTGTCGATGGCCCGGGCCGGATCGGATCGGTGGACACTCACCCCGCCTTCATCTGAATGATCCGCAAGCTCCTCATAAGGAGCGGCTCGACGGCTAGGCAGCCGAAGCAGTCGGGGCCTTTGGCCCAAGCCACGACGCGCGCCCGCCCGCCCGGATTGGCTCCGATGAACCCTCGCCGCGTCGTCATCGTAGGCGTCGGCGGCAGTGGTCTCGCCACCGCCCACCGCCATCTCGAATTGGCCGAGACCAAAGGCGCGGCGGTTGAGCCGATTGTCCGCGAGGTGAGCGATGCGCCCGGCGGCGTCATCCGCACCCACCGCGCCGCGGGGGTTTCCTGCTCGAGGACGGCCCCGAAAACTTCATCGCGAGCAAGCCCGAGGGGCCCGCGCTTGTCGGTCGCCTCGGCCTGGGCGATAAGCTGATCCGAACCAACGACGAGCACCGCGGTGCCCTGTTGCTCCGGGGCGGCGCCGACTGCACCCCGCGTCCCCGAGGGCTTCCTGCTGATGGTCCCGACCCGGCTCATCCCGATCATCAAGACGCCACTACTATCCTGGCCGGGCAAGCTGCAGATGGCCTGGGAACACTTCGTGCCAGGGCGGCCGGTCGCTGGCGACGAGTCGCCCGCATCGTTCGTGCGACGGCGCTTCGGGGCCGAGGCCCTCGACCGCATGGTCCAGCCGCTGATCGGCGGCATCTACACCGCCGACCCGGAGACGTTGAGCCTGCGCGCAATCATGCTGCGTTTCCTCGATATGGGGGCAAAGCACGGCAGTCTGATCAAGGCCATGCGGCTGCAGGCCCGCGCGCAGCCGTCGTCCGATCGCGGCGCCCGCTACAGCCTCTTCGTCAGCTTCGCCGAGGGCATGTCCACGCTGGTTGACGCGCTGGTGGAACAGATCGGCCCGGAGCAGATTCGGCTCAAAATGCTGGCGCAGCGTGTGGAGCAGCACGAAAGCGGTTAGCGCGTGCACACCAATCAAGGCTCCCGATCGAGGCCGACGCGGTCGTCCTGGCCTGCCGTACCCCAGTCGCCGCCCGTCTGGACGACGTGGGCCGGCCCCCTCGATGCCTTCGGCTTCGTCGTGCCCGCAATCGAGAAACGAGGCATCCTCGCCGCCTCCTTCAGCAGCGTGAAGTATGCGGGACGGGCCTCCGACGAGGGCACCTACCTCGGTCGAGACGACCAGCGGCTGGTCGACCTCGTCCGGGAGAACTCTCCGACCTCCTGCGAATCCATAACCCCCCTGCTTGCGTCCCTCAAGAGCCGGTCGGGCTCGATGCCCCCACGATGCCCCCAGGCCACCTGGACCACGTCCGGGCTATCCGGGAGGCTCTGGAGGCCCTGCCCGGCCTGGAGCTGGCCGGCAATGGTGGGGATCCCTGAATGTATCCGCTCGGGGGAAAACGCAGCCGAGGCTGCTTTTTCGGTCTCTATTCCCAAATCCCCTTAAAAAATTGGTCAGGACAACAACACCCACCTCGCGCAGAATGGGGTCAAAATGCTCACCATCAACACTGGGATCACCAACGACGACACGATCACCTCCATCGGGGGGAAGCAATTTTATTGCTGGTCGCTAGTAAAAACTATGGACTTTAGGCCAGGGGATTTAGTATTTTTTGGCTATGAGACCGAAGAAGCATGCGACACATGCGGTTTACGATCTGAAGGTTCATCTGGTATGGATCACGAAGTATCGCTATACGGACATTGGTTCGACAGACCTGCGCTGCTAACGATATAGAAGTCATCCAAGGAGTGGTGAGCAAGGACCATGTACCTCTCTACATCTCTTATCCGCCCAGGTTGTCGGTTAGTGAAACCATGAAGTTATTTAAAGGGAGGACATCGCGCAAACTACAACCAGAATTCCCGCATTTGAGGAAGCAGTATTGGGGACGTCACTTTTGGGTCATTGGGTATGGTGCTTTCAGTTCAGGGTATATTACAGATGATATGGTCGGAGAGTATATAAAGAGGCATCGAGAATATCGGGGTCATCATGATGATGATTTTCCAGTCGAGTACGCCCCGACTTTCAGTCCTTTCGAGCTGACTTCAGTCCGAGGTTTTCAGTCAACTTTAGCCGAAACAGCGATTCTCAGTTGCTTCCCAGGCTATGGACTTTCAGTCCATAGTGGTTGATTTTCAAGGACAGAAGCGTTTTCCATTCGACCTTTCCAATTCAGAGTCAGGATCAAAAGGGTGGTTGGGATTTCGAATTGAAATCGGTTTACACCGCCGGTGTATTGGGTTTTGTCTTCTACGAAGACAAGAGTAGTGATCAGATTTTTCATCACGAAGTGCGACTCTTCGATAAGAGCGTACAAGCGTTCTATAACAAACTGACCTATATTTATCTCGAAATGCCGAAATTCACTAAAACGATTGACGAATTGGAAACCCATTTCGACAACTGGCTTTATATGCTGAAGAACTTGGAAAACCTGACAGACAGACCCACGAAGTTGGAGGAAAGCATTTTTACCAGGCTGTTGAACAAGCGGAAATCGCGAATTCCGACGAAGGAAGAATATGGCGAATATGAAGAGAGCCTGAAGACCTATCGTGATTTAAAGAATTCAATCGATACAGTGAGAGAAGAGGGTAGAAGAGAAACTAGATAAGGAGGATAAAAATCGCGATCGCCGGGAAATTGAAACGACAAAAGGTACCACCTGAGATTATTTCCCGAAGTACCGGCTTATCGAATAGAAGAGAGGTCTCTTACGTCCTGTGTGGGCAAGAAGGAAAAACTATTCATATCAAGGGGTTAGAAGAGACCCGTTTGTGGTACTGACTAATAAGATGATGCCGGCGGGTGGGTGAGCCTGCCAGCGACCAAGTAAGCGATGGTAATCAGATGAGTGGTCGTTCCATACCCACGAGCCCTCGCTTTGGCAGCCTGGATGCCAGCGTTAGCTGCTACGACGCTGCCGTTGGTAAGCTTTGAGTCGAAGGCATTGAGAATTCTCTGCCAATGGGTTTTGATGGTCGCCGCAACCTGCTTCATAGGTTCGAGTCGGCAGCGCCGTGCCCAACGTACCACTTGTTGAGCAGGGGTTCGGCCTCCCCAGCACTGATGCGAGCGGGGCACGATGAGTCTTAAGGTTCATCCGTGACAGGTCGGCATGCTGGAGAACTTGCTGGCGCGCCCACTTTCGTTTGTCTTCTAACCGTGGATAGCGGCTGCGTTTGAGTTCAGAGACCTGCTTGACTTCGGCGCGGCGGACCCCATCGGCGGTCTTGGTGAGCAACTGCACGACATGAAATTCATCGAAGGTAATGGTTGCCGAGGGGAGGTGTTCCTGGACGCCGGCACGGTAGCTCGCGGACATATCGATGCAAACGTCTTGGACGTTGTCAGCACAGCCCCCATGGGCTTCAAGGTCGTCGGCGAATTGCTCCACGACTGCGGCCTTGCGGCCCTCACAGGCGAAGATCAGGCGTGGCCCCGCAGATCATGGAACAAGCTCACGTAAGCGTGTCCGCGCCGGACCTTGGTATTGCCCCCTTTCCAGGGAGTCGTCAGTCCGAGGGCAACGGCGGACAATGACAGATGTTCCATAACTGGACCTCCGGCGAGAACTCGACACGGCAAAGCAACAGACCTCTGCAAGTACCCTGTGAGGCGTGAGATAATCTGCGGGGCAGGCGCATCAAAGTTGTTACACCACCGACAGGGCTAACTAAACTCCTTACCACACAAAACGTAAGAGAGCCCGTTTCTCTCCGAGGTGGCGTTTTAAGGGTCCTGAGTATTTTTCCCTACCTTACTTCTCCGATACCTAATAAAGCATTATATGGGAAAGAATATATCTTAGTTATATATCGATTCATGGTCTACGCGATTCGTCCGTTTACAGACGCCCTCAGAACCGCCCGCGAAAAGAAGGGCCAGAGCCAGCGCGCGCTCGGCAGCAAAATCGGCATGCCCCAGGGGCGGCTCTCGAAGATTGAGAATGCCGCCGTCGATCTGCAGACCTCCAATTTTCTCGGACTCGCCCGCGCCCTCGATCTGGAAGTGGTGCTGATTCCGCGTTCGCTGGCCCCCGGCCGTTACCAATCTCATCCGCCAGACGGAGCAGACGGCAAAAGTGGCGGAAGCGCCGCGCCCGGTCTACGCTCTGGACGAAGAAGAGGACGATAAAGACTGAGGTATCCGTCCTCGAAGTCGCCCTGTACGGCAAGCCGGTCGGTACCCTGACTCGCTTGCCGGGCGATTAGACACTTTTCGCCTTCCATCAGGACTACATCGACGACCCCGAGCGATCTACCTTGAGCCTTTCCTTCAAGGATCAATTCGGGGAACTCATCAAAGAAATCCGACCCACACGCACCCGGGTGCTGCCTTTTTTCTCCAATTTACTCCCGGAAGGGGCATTGCGGGACTACCTGGCAAAGAAGGTAGGCGTGAAGCTCAATCGGGAATTTTTCCTCTTACGGATACTGGGCCTCGATCTGCCCGGTGCGATTACGATTGTTTCGGCGGGTGGGAACGCATGGCCACCGGAACAAGAGGACCTCGTCTCACCGGAGCGGGTGTCCCGCGAAGCCCTGCTCCGATTTTCGCTGGCGGGTGTGCAGCTCAAGTTTTCCGCCGTCACGGGAGCGACCGGCGGCCTTACGATTCCGGTCGCAGGTATCGGCGGTTCCTGGATCGTCGAGCTCCCCTCCATGAAGTTCGAAGGCGTGCCTGAAAACGAGTTCGTAATGATGGAATTGGCGCGCGCGATCGGCATGAATGTACCGGAAGTCCGGTTGGTTCCCTTAAGGGAAATTGCGGGCCTGCCGGAAGATGTTGCGCGCGCGGAAGGAAATGCGCTGGCTGTAAAACGCTTCGACCGGACCCAAGATGGGCGGCGTGTCCATGTCGAGGATTTTGCGCAGGTCTTCGGTCTGTACCCGGAAAGGAAATACGAACGTGCCGGCTATCGGAATATCGCCGAGGTGCTGTGGGTTGAAACCAGCAAGGAGGACATCTCGGAATTCGTCCGCCGCCTGGTTTTCAATGCACTGATCGGTAATGCCGACATGCACCTCAAGAACTGGTCGCTGATCTACCTGCAGGGGCGGAGCCCGGCCCTGTCGCCGGGATACGATTTCGTCTCGACGATTGCCTGGTTACCGGATGAGAATATGGCATTGAAGCTGGGGCGGTCGAAAAAGATGGTCGATCTCTCGCTCGATCAACTCGCCTATCTGGCCGGGGCGGCGCGGATACCGGAAAAACTGATTTTGGATACAGCGAAGGAAACGGTGGTCCGCTTTATGGATCTCTGGCATGGAGGGAGTGAGCTCGGGGCGGTTCATTCCCAGGCGGCCGGGCCGATCAGCGAGTTGTTGGCCCGCATTCCCTTGGTAACGGGGTTTGCCGGTGGCGAAACGGGCAATACGATGATTTCCTTATTTGTAAGGAGATCGGGATCGCAACGGACATGGTTCAGACGGACCAATCGACACGCATCTGCACGACGCTCATCAACGATACCACTGTCTGCGTTACGGAGCTGGTGAAGGAGGCGCCGTTTCCCGCGCCAGACGAATGGTCGGCGCTCGATAAGAGCGCTGCCATTACCCCTGCCGGAAAGCGACCTGATGGTGCTGGCGGGCGTACTTCCCCCCGGTTCACCCTAGGAAGTCTACACCGAATTCGTCCGCAGGGCGCAGGCGTCGGGAGTGGCGGTATTGATCGATGCCCGCGGCGTATTGCCGATACTGGCGCTTGCTTACTCGCCGGTGCTGGCGAAGCTAAACGACCAGGAGCTTGCCGCTACCTTCGGGAGGCCGGTCGATACCGAGGGAGCACTCCGTGAGGCGGCGCGAATGCTGATAAGCAAAGGCGCCCGGTAGGTCCTCGTCACCCAGGGGGAGAAAGACGCTTGGTTGCTGAACGAGATCCTTGCCTGGCGCTTCACGTCGCCAGTGGTCGAAGTCTTGAACCCGGTTGGGAGTGGCGATGCAACAACGGCGGGCATTGCCGCTGGGTTGGTCCGTAGTCGATCTATGCCGGATGCCGTGCAGCTGGGGATCGAGTGCGGTTCCGCGAGTGCTGTGATGTTCACCCCCGGCGACCTGGACGCGGATCTGGTAGAGCGACTCGTCCCTGAGGTATGTGTTGCGGGTGGCAAGCTGGGGACGTACTAAAGCCATGGTTATTAAAATGTTTTAGGCTCTAGATATTTTAGAGAGGATTTTCTCTCAGCAGAGTAAATATTCTGTTATATAAGTTTTCCTATCTATGATTGAACCTAAATCCACATTCTTTCAGGTTAGATGAAAATTTTTTCGTGGAATACCATTGAATTTTGTAGGCCTTCGTTTGGCATATGACCAGAATGATTAAATGCCATTGATAGGGTAATTACCACGGGCAAATTCATGCTGACCATGATTCGCGCGGAAATGCTTTTTGCACCCCTTCTCCACCAGCCCCATCGTAGCCCCTCCAGCCGTCCGAGTGGATGATGCTATCGATCTATCGATGGCCACGAGGCCTCGGATCGAGGCCTGTAGCGGCTTCTTGACGACGTTCGGGACGAGCCCTTCCTGTGGCGTTCCAGAATCCCGAAGACAATCGTTTGGTAGTGGTGGTCCTTAATTGGTAGAAGGTGGGTTGGGTCGCTGTGCGGTTCGGTAGACCTGGACTATCAACCACGCTATCGGTTAAAAATTTATCACTACCAATCGTTTTATCCTCGGCCCCGCGCCCTTTCTTCCCCCGAACACGGCGCCCGCCGAAGTAGGATTCATCGACTTCAACCTCGCCGAAGAAGGGCGATGAGGCGTCACAAAGCTGAGCGATTTGGGTACGTAGTTTGAATAACAACTGATTGATCTATCGGACGGCTTACATCACTCAACTCGGCGATTTTCGAGGCCGGTAAATCGTGCGCAAAATAGTGTATAACCCATCTGAGTTTAGCTTCGGAGAAGTGTGAACGCCTGAAATAGTTATTTTTCCTCGCATAACATAATCTTATGCATGCAGTTGCAGTGTTTAAAGTTATCTAGACCCTAATATGGGCCAAGGGGGGGTGGCTGTCCTGATTGATTGCAATCTGTAGTAAACTTTGCAAATTGGGAGTCGGCCGGGCAGTCGCCCCCGCGGAATTCCCGCGGGGGAGGAAAGTCCGGGCTCCGCAGGGCAGGGTGCCAGGTAACGCCTGGGGGGCGCGAGCCCACGGAAAGTGCCGCAGAAAATATACCGCCTAAATTCGCTTCCGGGCGGATCGGTAAGGGTGAAATGGTGCGGTAAGAGCGCACCGCGTCGGTGGCAACATCGGCGGCAGGGTAAACCCCATCCGGAGCAAGACCAAATAGGGGAACGGGTGGCTTCAAGTCGCGACGTGCGGCCCGCACGGGTTCCCGGGTAGGTCGCTTGAGGTGCGCGGTGATGTGCATCCCAGATGAATGGCTGTCCACGACAGAACCCGGCTTACAGGCCGGCTCCCACTTTTCCACTCGGGGATCAGGGTCTGCGTCCTCGGGGACCGCACATGCGGAACGGATGAATTCCTAATAGAAGATGTACGAAAAATTACCTCTCAACCTAAGCCTCGCAACGTAAGTTGAATCATGGCGATATAGACCATGGCTGCACTCGATTCCGTTGAGGAGTTCGTAATCCTGCTCAAGCGTCGGTATCTCCCAAGCCAGGCGAAGGTCCGTTCAACGAACCATCGCCGGGGGAGTAACACGAAGCCCCGGGCGTTGTCATTGCGTTTGACGATTTCCAAGATCCAGGAAAACAAGCCCGCTACCAATTACAGTAGTTGACCAGCATAACCACCATCGGCCCAAATCAGTCGCAGCGTCGGAAAGTTATCTTGGGCCCGAGCGAGAACGGACAGCGCGCCGTCGCGGTCTTGAAGGTTGCCGACATGAACGACGACCATCAGGAGGGGGGCCAAGGTATCGACTAGAATGTGTCGCTTACGCCCCTTGATCTTCTTGCCGGCATCATACCCACAAAGCCCCTTTTTCTGGGGTCTTGACCGTTTGACTGTCAATGATCCCGGCACTGGGTTGCGCGGTCCGGCCCGCGTGTTGGCGCATCTGCTCACGCAAGGCATCGTGGATCTTCTCCCAGGTGCCGTTGCAGCGCCAGGGTCGATAATAATGGTATACCGTACGGGGCGCCGACGCCCTCCCGACTTGGCCGGTGGTAATAGGGGTTCAATGATTGACCACTACTGATCGGTCAAGTCGCGAGGATAGGCTTGTCTGTTCATGGCTAGCAATGATAACCGAATCGCTCGCGGTACCGAACGCAGGCTTCCTCGGCGGGGAATACCATGACGAGCTTTCCTTTGGGCATCGCAACGCACTCCGTCCACCCACATGACCCCCGGCGCGGTCTGCATGCGCGGACTTTGCAGTTGAATGCGGCGTAACGCAACATAACACCATTTCGGGTTGCACCCAATAACGCTGGACGGCCCGTAGGTTGCGGTGAGCGCGGTTAGCTTTGCAGAATGGCTCCATCGGGAGGCGCGAACCGCACCCTACGTTTACGCCGATGCCACGGTGAACCGGCGGGTGGGCGACTGTGTTTTTCGCCGCTCCGCGGCGGCGACCCCCGGCGGACGCGGGCGGCGCCCTGGGGTGGCACCCACTCCTCAGATGGGGACCAGTCCACACCGCCGCTTGCACTTTGCACTCGGCGGCTCACGCCGGACACCTGCGGGCCACGCAGCGGGGGGCGGCCTCTTTAAACCAAACAGCTTACTTTAAGTGTAAGTCGGATTAGGCGCGTTCCCGCGGTCGCGGTGCATCGCCTGGAGACGGATCGCACCCTAGCTCGACAACCGATCGGTAAGCAGCTGTCTGGTTGAACAGGATCGCTCCCACAACAGGTCCCGGTCCCCAGCCGCGCCAATTGTTTCAGGTTTGCTTTTAACCGGGCAGCTTCTGAGCGGCAGGTAGTGGTAAGTTTTTAGCTGATCGTGATTGAGAGTCCAGGTCTACCGGGCTGCGTAGCGACCCAACCTATCTTCTACCAGTTAGATACCACCATTACCACTGATTTTAGACTGTCCTCCGGTGGGATCAAACAGGTCTCCTCAAGGTAACCATTCAAGTGCTCCGCTCTTTATTATGAAAAATAATGGCTTAGGACTTCTCGGGGGTGATGATGGCTGGGGGGCGCGGTATCTTTAGTGTATTTCTGCATAAAAAAATAACAATATCTTGTTTTTTTCAGGTGCCAGTAGACAATATGCTTGTACCCGAATCTTTATCCCTTAAGTCTTTGAGAAAGCGGGAAAAAAGCAATTTATGCCTTGACGAGGGGAGTATGCTTGCCTACTATCGGTGACAATGTGGGAGAAAGTGGGGCAAAAGGGAGTATCCGCTTGCAGGGGGGATCAGTATTGTTCCGGGGGGTTTCCTTCCTCAATTTGGACGCTAAAGGCAGGCTCGCGATACCGGCGCGGTATCGCGACCGTTTGCAATCCTGTTGTGATTCCCATTTGGTCATAACGGTCGACCGCGACCACTGTCTGTTGATTTACCCGGAACCTACTTGGATCGAGATCGAACATAAGCTCGATCAGCTCCCCTCGTTCAATGGGCAGGCGCGGATGCTGCAGCGGCTCTACATCGGTCACGCCCAGGAAGTCGATATGGATGGCCAGGGGCGCGTGTTGTTGCCGCCGGCCTTGCGCAGCTTTGCTGCTTTGGACAGGCGGGTCGCCCTGGTGGGGCAGGGCAAGAAGTTCGAGCTGTGGGACGAGGAGATCTGGAACGGTAATTGTGACGACTGGTTGAACCAGGCCGATCTGTCACAGGTAGAGTCCAGTCCCAATATCGCGTCTCTGAATATTTAGCTACCAGCGGATAGCTGGCGACCGGCGACTTCTAATACGAGCACTCGGTGACTTCTAATACGAGCACTGTGAGCGCGGTGGAAGATCCAAGTATGACGGGTATCCACACACCGGTATTACTGGAGGAGAGCTTGGAAGCCTTGGTGATCGACCCTGATGGGATTTATGTGGACGGCACCTTCGGCCGGGGTGGGCATGCACGGGCCCTGTTGGCCAGGCTGGGTGCCGCGGGAAGTCTGTTGGGCCTGGATCGGGATCCGCAGGCGGTCGCTGCAGGTAGGGCCTTGGCGCGGCGCGATCCAAGATTCGCCATGGAGCACATGCCTATCTCCCGGATGGAGGAGGTGGCACGGCGGTGCGGTCTCTGGGGCCGGGTCAGTGGGTTGCTGCTGGACCTGGGGGTCTCCTCACCGCAGCTCGAGGCACTGAACCGGGGTTTCAGCTTTTCCGCGGACGGACCCCTGGATATGCGCATGGACACCAGCGGTGGCCGAACCGCGGCCCAGTGGTTGGCCCAGGCCGGGGAGGAGGAGATCGCCCGCGTTCTGCGGGATTACGGCGAGGAGCGCCGGGCCGGGCGAATCGCCCGTGCCATCGTGCGGGCCCGGGGTGAGCGACCGCTTGTCACCACCCACGCCTTGGGACGAATCGTCGCTGCCGCCAATCCGAATCGGGAGCCGGGTAAGCATCCGGCCACCCGGACCTTTCAGGCCATCCGCATCCATATCAATCGTGAGCTCAATGAGCTTGGCGCCTGCCTGGCCGGTGTCTGCGGTCTGCTGACCGCCGGTGGCCGTCTGGTGGTTATCAGCTTTCATTCCCTGGAGGACCGCATCGTCAAGCGTTTCATTCGCGATGAGGCGCGCGGGGATCGATTTCCCCGCGGCCTTCCCGTGACGGTGCGGGAGATGAACACCCGTCTGCGGCCAGTCGGCCGGCCGGTGCGACCCTCCGGCGCGGAGGTCGCCGCGAATTCCCGCGCGCGTAGTGCCCTGATGCGGGTAGCGGAACGGCTGGCATGACCCGTTACGGGCTTTGGTTTCTGTTGTTGCTCATTGCGGCTACCGTGGGTACCGGAATCGGGATCGTGTATACCAAGTATTTGAGTCGGATAGGGTTCGTGGAGCTCCAGGCCCTGCGCGCCGAGCGCCAGAAGCTGGATGTGCGCTGGGAGCAGCTGCGACTGGAAGAGGCTGCGCTGACTACTCATCCCCGCATCGAGACCAAAGCGCGTAGGCTGCTCGGCATGCATCTGCCCCGGAGTAAGGATGTGCGCGTGATCGGAGGCGGTAATGGCCGCTAGGTGGCATTATATAGTGTCATAGCGTAGCGAGAAATCTTTGCTCAAACAACAGCGTGATCTCCTCATCTCGGTTGACAAACCGGGATGACAAGGCGAGGGTTGGTTCTGAAGAGCTCTCACTGTGCTTCGGGATGAGCAGGGGTTGTTGCCATTTAACATTAGGTGAACAGCTGGTTAGTTAAATGTCAACAGTACCTAGTACCCCGTTTCATCCTATTTTTTGCTCTCAGCGCGCCGAGGAGCGGCCGGATGTTAGGGGCCTGTCCGAGTCGTGACGCATTCGGGGGCTCTGAACGTGGCAAATAAGGTGAACCGGGGTGCCGGAACAAGGCGACGCAGGCGCGCCGAGCGTGTCGAACGCCAGGGCAGAAGGTCGAGCTTCATGCTGCGGCGACAGATCCTGGTAGGTGGTTTGGGGGTGCTATTTCTCGCCGTGATCGCGAGCGCCTTCGAGCGCCAGGTCATGGAGAGGAATTTTCTCCGCAACGAGGGCGAGCGCCGCTATCTTCGGGTATCGGAAATTCCTGCTCGACGGGGCATGATCCTGGATCGCAACGGGGACCCACTTGCCGTCAGTACCCCAGTGGCCACCGTCTGGGGCGATCCCCGCCAGTTGGTGAAACGCCCCCGGGCGGTACGTGCTCTGGCGAAAGTCTTAGGCGTGGATGGGACTAAGCTGATGGTGCGGCTGACGGCCAAGCACGAACGCGCCTTTCTCTATCTCAAACGGAGGATCGAGCCGGAGCAGGCCTTGGCCGTGAAGCGGATCATGGATGAGCACAGGCTGCGAGGGGTGGGCCTGGAATCCGAATACCGGCGTTTCTATCCCGGCGGCGAGATCTTCGGCCATGTCATCGGTTTTACCGATGTGGACGACCATGGGATCGAGGGTGTGGAGCTCGCTTACGATTCCTGGCTGCGGGCGGAGCCCGGCAGGCGGCGGATTATCCAGGACGGTCGTCGGCGTATGGTGGCCGAGGTCGGGCGTATCCGGCCACCGCGTCACGGCAGGCATCTGACCTTGAGCCTCGATCGGCGCCTGCAATTCCTCGCCTACCGGGAGCTAGTACGGGCGGTAAACAAGCATCAGGCGGTAGCCGCCTCCGCGGTAGTGCTGGACGTGGAGACCGCGGAGGTGCTGGCGATGGTGAACCAGCCGGCCTACAACCCCAACGCCAAGCTGAGCGGTGAGGAAAGTGCCCATCGCAACCGCGCCCTCACGGACGTCATGGAACCCGGCTCCACGGTCAAGCCCCTGGTGGTGGCTGCGGCGCTGGAGGCAGGTCTGGTGGGTCCGCACACGCCCATCGACACCAATCCGGGCACCCTGCGTGTCGGGCCCGATACGGTCAGGGATATCCGCAACTATGGCCGGTTGGATACCACGGGCGTTATCACCAAATCGAGCAACGTGGGTGTAGTCAAGCTGGCTCTGCGGATGCGCAGGGCCGAGCTTTGGCGACTTTACGACCGGCTCGGCTTCGGTCGCTCGACCGGGGTCAAATTCCCGGGCGAGACCCCGGGGCAGCTACGTCACTTCCGGAATTGGCGACCGTTCGAGCACGCTACCCTGGCCTTCGGCTACGGCCTGTCGGTAACCACTTTGCAGCTTGCCCAGGCCTACGGGGTGTTGGCGGCGGACGGCGTCAAGCGGCCGCTCAGTCTCCTCAAGCGCCCCGAGCGCCCCGCCGCGGAACGGATTCTCTCTGCCGTCACGGCGCGCCGGGTGCTGGCCATGCTGGAAACGGTTGTTTCCGCCGAGGGTACGGCCAGGCTGGCCGCCATCAAGGGTTACCGGGTCGCCGGCAAGACGGGTACGGCCAAGAAGGCGGTCCGGGGCGGTTATTCCGCCAAGCGTTATCAAACGGTTTTCGCCGGTATGGCTCCCGCCTCCCGGCCCCGCTTCGTCATGGTGGTCATGGTCGACGAGCCGCGTGGCGGATACTACTACGGCGGCAGGGTCGCCGCTCCCGTGTTCGCCAAGGTTATGGAAGGGGCCCTGCGTCTGTTCAATGTGCCGCCCGATAGTCCGGGCGCGGCCCTGCTGTTGGCGGGCGTGGGGGGGCGGCGATGATGTGGCGGCTTTCCGAAGCCGCCGCTTGCATTGGGGGCTGTGTCGCAGGTCCCGATGTCCACTTCGACGCTGTCGGCAATGACAGCCGCGGGGACTGTACCCGCCAGCTCTTCGTGGCCCTGCGCGGGGTGCATTTCGATGCCCACGGGTTCGTCGCCCAGGCACAGCGGAAGGGTGCCGCGGCGGCCCTGGTGGATCACCGGGTGGATGCGGATATTCCGCAGCTGGTGGTGGACGACACCCGCCTGGGCCTGGGAAGGCTGGCCGCGGCCTGGCGGGAGCGCGTCACCGGAAGGGTGATCGCGGTGACCGGGAGCAACGGCAAGACGACCTGCAAGGAAATGACCGCCGCCGTCCTGGGGCAGGTCGGCTCGGTCCATGCCGCCAGCGGCAATCTGAACAATGACATCGGCCTGCCCCTGACCCTGCTCGCGGCCCGCGACCAGGACTTTGTGGTCCTGGAGATGGGTGCTAACCACCCCGGTGAGATCGCCTACCTAACCGCCATCGGATGTCCGGACATCGCCGTCATCACCAACGCGGGGCGCGCCCACCTCGAGGGTTTCGGCGGTCTCGAGGGCGTTGCCCGCGCCAAGGGAGAGATCGCCCAGGGCCTGCCGGCGGACGGTGCCCTCATCGTGCCATCGGATGCGCCTTGGATCGGCCTGTGGCGCGATCTTGCCGCCGGTCGCCGGGTGCTGACCTGCGGTCCCGATGCCACGGCCGCCGTGCGCGCCGAGGTCGATGGGATACGAGGCGTCTGGAATGAGAATGGCTTCCGCACCGGTTTCAAGGTTCGGGTCGGCGACTCGGAGCTTGAGTTGGTGCTGGGTCTGGCGGGCACGCACAATGTTCGCAATGCCTTGATGGCGGTGGCCGTTGCCAAGGTCCTGGAGGTAGAACCCGCTGCCATCCGGGCCGGGCTTGCGGACTTACAACCGGCGCCGGGGCGTTTGTATCCTAGAGAAGGCCCCGGCGGGCTGCGTCTGATCGACGATAGCTACAACGCCAATCCGGACTCGGTTCGGGCGGCCATCGAGGTGTTGGTGGGGTTGCCCGGCCGCCACTGGCTGGTGCTGGGTGACCTAGGGGAGCTGGGATCGGAGGCCGAGGTGCTGCACCGAGGGCTGGGAGAGACCGCGCGGGCGGCCGGCGTCGAGGTCCTCTACACGGTGGGGACACTCTGTGCCCTGGCGACGGAGGCCTTCGGCGCGGGCGGGAGGCATTTCCAGGATCAGACATCCCTGATCTCCGCGCTGAGGGGGCGCTTAGGTCCCCATGACTTGGTGCTGGTGAAGGGATCTCGGGCCGCTGCCATGGAGCGCGTGGCGGACGCCGTCTGCGGTACAGGTGGGACTTGAGATGCTCCTCTATCTGACCGATTGGCTCGGGCAGTTCGAGAGTGCCTTCTCCGTCTTTCGCTACCTGACCCTGCGCGGGATCATGGCGGTGCTCACCGCCCTGATAATCTCCTTCTTGATCGGACCGGCCATGATCCGGCGCCTGACCCGGTACAAGATCGGTCAGACCGTACGAGACGACGGGCCCCGGAGCCACCTGTCCAAGGCCGACACCCCCACCATGGGCGGGGCCCTGATCCTGGTGGCCATCGGCACTGCCACCCTGCTGTGGGCAGACCTGTCCAACCGCTATGTGTGGCTGGTACTCCTGGTCACCTTCGCTTGCGGGGCCATCGGGTTTCTGGACGATTACCGAAAGCTGGTGCTCAAGGATGCCAAAGGGCTGGCCTCCCGCTATAAGTTCCTCGGTCAGTCCCTAGTGGGCCTGGCCGCTGCCGGCTATCTCTATGCCATCGCCGCGACCCCCGCCGAGACCGCCCTGTTGGTGCCCTATCTGAAAGACGTCTCCTTCCAGCTGGGACCCTGGTTCATCCTCCTGGCTTATCTGGTCATCGTAGGTTCGAGCAACGCCGTGAATCTCACCGATGGCCTGGATGGACTCGCGGTGTTGCCCACGGTGCTGGTTGGGGGCGCCCTGGCCGTTTTCATCTATGTGGTCGGCCGGGTGGACTTCACCGCCTATCTCAAGATTCCCTACGTACCGGATATCGGCGAGCTCGTCATCTTCTGCGGCGCCCTGGTAGGCGCCGGGCTCGGCTTCCTCTGGTTCAACACCTATCCAGCGCAGGTCTTCATGGGCGATGTGGGCGCCCTGGCCCTGGGCGCGGCCCTGGGTACGGTCGCGGTGATCGCCCGCCAGGAGTTGGTGCTACTGATTATGGGCGGCGTCTTCGTTATGGAGACCCTGTCGGTGATGCTACAGGTGGCTTCCTTCAAGCTGACGGGTAAACGGATTTTTCGCATGGCGCCCCTGCACCATCATTTCGAACTCGAGGGCTGGCCGGAATCAAGGGTAATCGTGCGGTTCTGGATCCTGACCGTGATCCTGGTGCTGATCGGGCTAGCGAGTTTGAAGATCCGATGAGGGCTGGAAACTTGAATTGGGAACTACGAATGAACACGAAGGCGGAAACGAATTGGATTTGCTGCCTCGTCATTCCGGCAGGGAATGCCGAAATCCAGGAGTCAGGGACGACAAGCCTGGGGAAACCTGAAACACCCGCTGCAGGCATCGGACTTGTCGGTTCATGCCGATGCGGTTCGTGTTACTCGCCGCATCCTATACGGACTGGCGAATTTGAATATCCGGTGAGATTCGGAACCGTTATCGGGTGGTGGTGGTTTTTAACTGGTAGAAGGCAGATTGGGTTGCTGTGCGGCCCGGTAGACCTGAACTATCAACCACGGTATCAGTTAAATATTTACCACTACCGATCAATTATCTCTATTGGTAGACATCATTGCGGAAGGATCCGGACGAACTGATGGAGTAGGGCACTATGAGTGTGGGTGCGCTCTATAGGGCCTGTAAAGATTACAAGGCATGGAACCAAGCACGGAAGGCGGCGGAGGCGACTAAATTAAGGCAAGGAAGTCCAGAGAGATTTTCAGTAACCAAACGATAAGGGTGCGTTCAGGGCTATAAGCCACTGAAAAAGGCCTGGTCACCAGGTCCGCGACCATAAGGGTACGCCGAAAGACTGGGTGCCGAAAGGAGAGTAAGATGAGGTGTGGTACGAAATGGGTCGATCCGAAGAATCCCCATAGCTCGGTATGATCAATGCCTAGAAAACCGAACAGTCCATACCTGAATTCCCGGAAACCATGATATTCGGTGGGACCGAAACGGCAGGCCGTTGGATCGATTTGGAAAATAGCTTCCAACGGAGCATTCGAACGAATGCCTATATTCCACTAAATGACTTTGGATATATACCATGAACAAGCTGACGAAGCGAGCAAGGATCATAACAGGGGAAGTCGTTCTGGGGGGATTCAGAGAACTCGCCCGAGACGATGTTCTGTCACGAGTCGACTTCGATGAAGTGGCGTGTCAGATCTTCGGCGATTCAGCTTCCGACATTCTCCAGGAGGAGCTGTCCACGAGGGAGTTCTTCTTTTCGCCCGAGATAGATCGCTATATCGCTCAGGTCAGCAAAGCAATTGACGGCATCGGAGAAGATACCCGGAACGCCCTGAGATCGAGAGAGGGAGTTAGAAAAGTTCGAGATTGCCCAGGAATCCGCCCATCAGTGTTTACCATTGCTCGAATGCTGGTTGGCTCTCAATGGTTGATCGCGGTCCCTTGAGATAAAAATGAAAATGAACAAGGCACAGGCGCCATCACGGCAGGGTTCGAGATGACTCGAAAACCCAGCCCTCACCTCTTCCCGATAAGGCCCTTATTCTCCCTATTGGTACGTCTTGGGTGGTGGCGGCGGGAAGTATCCTATCATCCCGGCAGGTAAGCCATGAAGCAGCTGGAAATCCTACATTCGGTATTGCGGAACCTTTCATCGTCTGCGGATAAACAGTTAGAGTATTTGACGCTTGGGCGTGCAGAACAACATTAATCCCGGAAACCATGCGTCCGGTGGACACGCAACGGAAGACCATTAGATCGGCTAGGAAGAGAAAAGCCGACGAATTGCTCGAACCAAGCCCATATCATGAAATGACTCAGAGTATATTCTGAGTCCGTGAGATCTTAGGATTGGCACTAACCTTATGGTTTTGCTTGATATCTCAAAGATCCTCCACTTTCCATCCTGGGTGAGTTCGAAAGTAAAGATGCTGCTGACCCTTAATCGTAGGGATACCATAGTCTCATCGAAGTGGTTTTCTATAACATCTTGTTAATCCTGTACTATTAGATGCCGCCGGATGCTGTAATTTAATGCCGCGGCTTCATTTAGAAGCCCTGGATTATAGACATAGCGATTACAGCGATGCTTGACAATGACTGGGATGACGCAGCCCCGATCCTTCCCCGACAAGGCCCTTGTTCTGGGCCTGGGCAAGACGGGTCTGTCCTGCGCCCGCTATTTAGGGAGCCGGGGGGTTACGGTGGCGGTCATGGATTCGCGCCAAGCGCCCCCCGAATTGGTGACGGCGCGTCGGGAGCTGCCGGACCTGTCCCTGTTTCTCGGCGGCTTCAATCCGAATGTTATCAAGACCGCCGAGTGGCTAGTCGTCAGCCCTGGTGTATCTTTGCGGGAGCCTCCCATTGCCGAAGCGGTTGCCGCGGCAATGGAGAAGGGGGTGCCGGTGATGGGGGATATCGAGCTCTTCGCCCAGGCCGCACGCGCGCCGGTGGCCGCTATTACCGGCTCCAACGGCAAGAGCACGGTCACCAGCTTGTTGGGACGGATGGCGCACCTGGCCGGCATCCGGGCCGCGGTCGGCGGGAATCTGGGACAACCGGCCCTGGAGCTGCTCGACGACGGCGTGGCACTCTATGTGTTGGAGCTTTCTAGCTTTCAGCTCGAGTCCACCCGGTCCCTTGCACCCGAGGTGGCGACCGTGCTCAATGTCTCGGCGGATCATATGGACCGTTACGACAACCTCGCCGATTACGCCGCCGCTAAGAAACGGATTCTATCCGGGGTTCGAACGGCGGTCCTTAACCTGGACGATCCCCAGGTGCGGGCCATGGCGGGGGTGGCGACGCGGGACATCGGATTTTCCTTGGGGCCGCCGGGGCAGGCGTCGGATTTCGGGGTGATCGAGTACGATGGGGCTCCCTGGATTGCCCAGGTCGGCAACCGTCTGCTACCGGCCGCCGAGGTTGCTATAAAAGGCCGTCACAACCTGGCCAATGCCCTGGCCGCGCTGGTCATGGGGCAGGTCTGTGGTCTGTCGGAGGCGGCCATGCTGGAGGCCTTGCATACCTTCCGTGGTTTGCCCCACCGCACCGCCCTGGTGGCCGCCAAGGGGGGGATCGACTGGTACGACGACTCCAAGGGCACCAACCCGGGGGCAACCGTCGCCGCCCTGAGCGGTCTGATTGATCCCGCGGGTTCGCGGCGGGCGGTCCTCATCGCTGGCGGCGAGGGTAAGGGCGCCGATTTCACTCCCCTGGCACCAGCGGTGGAGCGGGCAGCTCGGGCGGTGGTCCTGATCGGACGCGATGCCCCCCTGATCGAACGCGCGCTCGCTGGCCGGGCGGAGATACTGCACGCGCGGGACATGATGGGTGCGGTGCGCCGCGCGTTTGCCGCCACGCGACCCGGCGATTGTGTTCTGCTCTCTCCGGCCTGTGCTAGCTTCGATATGTTCGAGGACTATGCCCATCGGGGCCGGCTCTTCACGGCGGCGGTGGAGGCACTCGAGGTATGAGCGCCGAGGATCAGATCCCACAGGCGGACCTGGACGCACATCCCGACAACGCCTGTAAGCGGGCGGAGCGTGGTTCGCAGATGCCGGAACAGAATCGTCGGCAGGCCGGTAGGTTGCCGGACCTGGACTGGCCGCTTCTGGTTTGCGTGTTGATGCTGTTGGGATTCGGGTTCGTCATGATGTCATCCGCGTCCATGCCCGTTGCCGACCGTACCTTCGGTGCCCCCTTTCATTTCGTAATCCGCCATGCCCTGGCCTTGGGGCTGGCCGCGGTGGCGGGAATCCTGGTATTTGCAACCCCCCTGGCCTGGTGGGAGCGGTCGGGACCTACATTATTCCTGCTCGGCTTGGTCTTGTTGGTCCTGGTCCTGGTTCCGGGAATCGGGCGCACGGTCAACGGCGCTACCCGTTGGATTCTGATCGGGCCTGTCAACCTCCAGAGCTCCGAGTTCATGAAGTTCTTTACCGTTATCTTCGTGTCCGGCTATCTGGTGCGCCACCGCGAGGAGGTGGCCACCAGCCTGTGGGGATTTCTCAAGCCCATGATCCTGATGGTGATCGCCAGTGCCCTGATCATGTGCCAGCCGGATTTCGGGACCACCGTTATCCTGCTTGCCACGGTGCTGGGTTTGCTGTTCCTCGGCGGCGTCCGGGTGACTCATTTCGCCGCTCTGTTCGGGATGCTGACGACGGCCGCCGTGATTCTAGTGGCGCTGGAGCCCTATCGGCTGGAACGGGTCACCGCTTTCATAGATCCCTTCGCCGACCCCTTCGATACTGGCTTCCAGCTCTCCCAGGCACTCATTGCCTTCGGGCGCGGCGAGTGGCTCGGGGTCGGGCTCGGGAACGGCATCCAGAAACAGTTTTTTCTCCCGGAGGCCCACACGGACTTTCTGATGGCGGTCATCGGTGAGGAGCTGGGCTTGGCGGGCACGCTGACGGTGATCGCCGCCTTCGGCTTTTTCCTGTGGCGAGTGCTAGCTATCGGCATCCGCGCCGAGCGTGCCGGTTGCTGGTTTGCTGTCTACGTGGCCCACGGGTTCGGGTTGGGCATCGGCCTTCAGGCCATGACCAACATTGGCGTGAACCTGGGTCTGTTGCCGACCAAGGGGCTCACCCTGCCCTTCATGAGCTACGGCAGCAACAGCATCATTGTCACCTGTATGGCGGTAGGACTTCTATTGCGTATCGACCGGCACCTGCTGCGGCTCGAGGCCGTGGAGCAAGGACCCTTAGGGGGGATGAAGTGGGCCCACGCTTAGCCGTCATGGCCGGGGGGACCGGCGGTCACGTCTTTCCCGCCCTGGCGGTGGCTGGGCTGCTGCGCAAGCAGGGCATGGAGGTATTCTGGATTGGCACCCGACGCGGCCTGGAGGCACGGCTGGTCCCCGCGCATGGATTTCCACTGGAATGGATCGGCATCGAGGGGCTGCGGGGCAAGGGGCCGCGACAGCTCCTCGCGGCCCCCTTCAAGCTTGCGACTGCCCTGCGTCAAGCCGCGGGCATCCTGCACCGGCACCGTCCCGATCTGGTGCTGGGGATGGGCGGCTTTGCCTCCGGGCCCGGTGGACTCATGGCCAAGCTCCTGGACGTCCCCCTGGTGATCCAGGAGCAGAACCGAGTGCCGGGACTCACCAATCGTTGGTTGTCCCGCATCGCTGCGCGCGTGTTCGAAGCCTTTCCCGGCAGCTTCCCTGCAGGACGTAACGCCATCACCAGCGGCAACCCGGTTCGGCCGGAAATCCTGGCCCTACCGGCGCCGCGGGAGCGATTGGCGGCACGGTCCGGTCCCGGCCATCTGCTCGTGGTCGGGGGGTCCCTGGGGGCCAAGGTGCTCAACGAGACCGTCGCTGGGGCGGTTGCCACCCTCCCCCCCGAGCAGAGACCGCGGATTCGCCACCAAGCCGGGGAACATACACTGGAGATAGCCCGTAATGCCTATGCTGGAGTCGGCGTCGAGGCCCATGTCATCCCGTTCATCGAAGATATGGCGGAGGTCTATGCCTGGGCAGATCTGGTGGTGTGCCGGGCCGGGGCCCTGACCGTCTCTGAGCTAGCAGCGGCGGGGGTGGGTTCGATCCTGGTACCCTACCCCTATGCAGTGGACGATCACCAGAGCGCCAACGCCCGTTACCTGGTGGATGTGGGTGCCGCGCGGCTCTTACCTCAGTCCCAGCTCTCCCCGGCGTCCCTGGGCACGGCGCTGACCGGGCTGTTCGGCGACCGGTCGCGCCTGCTCGCGATGGCTCAGGCCGCCCGTGGTCGCGGGGCGCCAGATGCGGCGGCGCGGATCGCCCGGGCCTGCTGGGAGGTCATCAGAGCATGAGCGTCACACCGCGTTTCGGGGCCGGTAATATGGGGCGGATCCGTCGCCTGCACTTCGTCGGTATCGGGGGTTCGGGCATGAGCGGCATCGCCGAGCTCATGGTCAACCTCGGCTATCAAGTCTCCGGCTCCGATCAACGGGCGAGTGGGGCGGCCCGGCGGCTGGAGGGCCTGGGCGTGACGGTCTCCACCGGGCACCGGGCCGAGCAGATCCAGGGGGCCGATGCGGTGGTGGTCTCCAGCGCTATCGACGCGGACAACCCGGAGCTGGGCGCCGCCCGAGCTCAGCGGATCCCAGTAGTGCGCCGCGCCGAGATGCTGGCCGAGCTGATGCGTTTCTATTATGGGGTAGCGGTGGCCGGGACCCACGGTAAGACCACGACCACCAGCCTGATCGCCAGTGTGCTGGCCGAGGGCGGGTTGGACCCGACCTTTGTGATCGGTGGGCTTCTGAACAGTGCCCGCGCCAACGCCCGGTTGGGCACGAGTGAGTACCTGATCGCCGAGGCCGACGAGAGCGATGCCTCCTTCCTCGACCTGCACCCCATGCTGGCGGTGCTCACCAACATTGACGCCGACCACATGTGTACCTACGACCATGACTTCGACCGCCTGCGGGACACCTTTATGGGGTTTCTGCACCAGCTGCCCTTCTACGGGCTGGCGGTCTTGTGTATCGACGATGAGGAAGTCCGCGCCCTGACACCCATGGTTCCACGTCCAGTGCGGACCTACGGAATCCGCGCGGAGGCGGATGTACGGGCCGAGAACATCCGCCAGGAAGGCCTGCGCATGGTTTTCACCGTGCGTTGGATGGGTCGGGAGGGGCACCTCCAGGTGGAGCTTAATCTGCCCGGGCGTCACAATGTGCTCAACGCCCTGGCCGCGATCACGGTGGGTCTGGAACTGGGCGTGGAGGAGCGGGCCATCTGGCGCGCACTGCGTGACTTCCAGGGCATCGGCCGCCGCTTTGCTGTCAAGGAGATCAGGGCGGGTGACGGTCGCGAGCTGATCCTGGTGGACGATTACGGGCATCACCCGCGGGAGCTGGCGGTTACCCTCGAGACGGCGCGCCACGGTTGGCCGGGGCGGCGCCTGGTGCTGGTGTTCCAACCGCACCGCTTCACCCGGACCCAGGAGCAGTTCGAGGATTTCGTGCAGGTGCTGTCGGATGTAGACCTACTAATCCTGTGTGAGGTCTATGCGGCGGGGGAAGCGCCGTCGCCAGGCGTCGACGGCCGCACCCTGAGCCGTGCAATCCGGGCCCGCGGTGAAGTGGACCAGGTATTCGCCCGCGACTTGCAGGATGTGCCCCGAATGCTGGGGACCCTGCTCGAAGACGGCGATCTGGTCCTGACTATGGGGGCCGGCGATATTGACGCTTTGGCGGCCCGGCTGCCGGTGCTGTTAGGGGGGGGAAGAGAGGGGAGGTGAAGAACCACGAATGAACACGAATAACTCGTCATTCTGGCAGCCCGTAGGATGCGGTGAGCGCGGTGGTTGCGAGCTTGCCGGGCGGTACATGCCTTCCCCGCGCGAACCGCATCGATGGAAGGCCCGTGCCCAACGTTCACCCCGGGCGAAGCGAGGGACCTTGTTGTGCACGCCCAGCGTCCTGAACCACGGAATACACGGAACAAACGGAGAACTTTCTACGGGTTTTTCCCAACCCATGGTCGATCCGTGAATAGAGATTAAGGAGTGCAAGAGTTATCGTTACAAGCAGCAATATTGCGTGGTCTGCGGGACTTGGGTAGTGAATACTTATTAAGTGATATAGTATAGTGATTATTTGCAAATTTAACCAAAGAATTTTTAGTCATGATTCTTGAAAAGAAAGTACATGCTTGTAGCAAATATCATGGTAAAGCGGTGATTAAAAACGGCAAGAATGCGTGTGGGAACCAGCAATACCATTGTAAAACCTGTGGTACCTATGGCGTACTTGAACCTCATAATCGTCGCTACACGGAGGGAGAGGAAGAGCGTATTATAGGACTTATCAAGAACGATGGAGCATGCGTGGGATTGAACGGAGTCATGGAATCCGTCGCCAAACAGTAAGCGCCTGGTTAAAAGAAAAAGCAGAGCAGCTTCCATCCCTTGAGGCGACGCTGACGCCTATCGGTCCCGAGCAAACACCGGTGTTGGAACTCGGTGAACTCTGTTCCTTTGTCTTCAACAAAAACAACTTAATAAGTATGGGTCTGGATCGCTTTGAACAGAGAGCTCCGGGAAGTCGTTGCTTATGCTTGTGGTGATCGCAATAAAGAAACGTGCCAAATCCTCTGGGATCGCATCCTCCTCTTATGAAAAGGGACCTACATACATAGCTAGCCAGAGCTTTCGGGCTTTTGGCAAGAGACTTGGGTTAGAGCGGACTGGAGGGAGAGTTGCCATATTTCCAGTTCATTCAGTCTGCAAAGGGAAAATCCACCGGCCGTGGCTAGCTATGTATATAGGTCCCTATAAATAAAGCCATGGTTTTCACCGATTATTGGGAAGCGTATCGAGCTATTATTCCGAATGAGCAGCATTTTCCTGTTGGCAAAGAAACAGGAGAAACATCCCAGGTTGAGCGCTGGGATAATACCTTGCGGTAGCACTTAGCGCGCTTCGTGCGTGAGACACTCTCTTTTTTCCAAATGTATCATTATGCACGGATCTGTTTAAAGATCTTCCTGTATCGCTATAATACGGAGTTATTGCCAACTATTGATTATACTAAAATTTAGTAATTAACCGACACATCGACTGATTGCGAATTGGGATTCCTCACTGGAGGAACATTCGTGTTCATTCGTGGTTCTGCCGGTTCCCAGGCTCCGGAGCACATGCACGAAGATGAAATCGGCTACTGAAGACATGGTAGACCTGCGCGGCGAACTGCGCTGGGACGAGCCTTTGGCCCGTCGCACCAGCTGGCGGGTGGGGGGACCGGCGCGTCGGTTTTTTCGGCCGGCGGATGCCGCCGATCTAGCGGCCTTTCTGCGCGACCTGGATCCGGCCGAGCCGCTGCTTTGGCTCGGGCTGGGCAGTAATCTGCTGGTGAGCGACGAGGGTTTTGCCGGTACCGTAATTTGGCCCCAGGGTTGTCTGAATACCCTGAGGCCCGCCGGGGAGCGGGAGGTCCGGGCCGGGTCTGGGGTCTCCTGCGCTAAGATAGCGCGCTTTGCGGCCCGGCTTGGACTCACCGGGGTGGAGTTCCTGGCCGGGATCCCCGGCACCCTCGGCGGTGCCCTGGCCATGAATGCCGGTGCTTATGGAGGCGAGACCTGGGATTGGATCCGGCGCGTGCTCACCATCGATCGCCGGGGCGAGGTACGTGGACGCCTGCCGGCGGATTTTCGCATCGGCTACCGCCGGGTCCAGGGTCCGCCGGGCGAGTGGTTTCTAGAGGCGGAGCTGGCGTTGGAGCCGGGGGATGCCGTGGCCAGCCTGGCGCGCATCCGTGAGCAGCTCGAGCGGCGGGGACGTGCTCAGCCGATCGGGCTTCCCAGCTGCGGCTCGGTGTTTCGGAATCCCCCTGGAGACCATGCCGCGCGGCTCATCGAGGCGTCGGGGCTGAAGGGGTTGCGGGTGGGTGATGCACAGGTATCGGAAAAGCATGCGAACTTCATCGTCAACCTCGGAGCCGCTAGCGCGTGGGACATCACCCGGCTCATTGAACGGGTGCGGTCGGAGGTGGCGCGTACCAGCGGTGTGCACCTAACGCCCGAGGTGTGTCGGGTCGGGGGTTGGGGGTCATGAATTCGAAAACGGACAGGTTCGGCAAGGTGGCCGTGCTCCTGGGCGGCCGGTCGGCTGAACGGGGGGTCTCCCTCAGGAGTGGCACCGCCGTGTTGGCGGCCCTAGCCCGTCAGGGAGTGGAAGCCCATGGACTGGACCCGGCACGGGCCGGTACCCTGAAGCAGCTCCGTAACGACGGATTTGCGCGGGCCTTCATCGTCCTCCACGGTCGCGGTGGCGAGGATGGACGGATCCAGGGTGCGCTCGAGACCATCGGGTTGCCCTACACGGGCTCGGGGGTTTTGGGCTCGGCCTTGGGGATGGACAAGTATCGCTGCAAGCGCTTGTGGCAGGGCTGTGGTCTGCCGACCGCAGATTTTGTACTGCTGAGGCGGGAAGCGGATCTAAAGCAGGCAGGGGTCCTGGGGTTTCCCCTCATGATCAAGCCGGCCCGCGAGGGCTCCAGCATCGGGATGGCGCGGGCGGACGATCCCGAGGCGTTGGTCAATGCCTGGCGTGCGGCGGCGCGGTATGATGCTCTGGTCCTTGCCGAACGTTGGATCAGTGGTCCCGAGTACACCTGCGGTATCTTGACTGACGAGGCCCTGCCCTTGATCCGCCTGGAGACGCCCCGCGCCTTCTACGACTACGAGGCCAAATACTTTGCCCATACCACCCGTCACCTGTGTCCCTGCGGCCTGGATGCCGAGTCGGAGTTACACTTCAAGACTTTGTGCCTGGAGGCCTTCGAGGCGGTCGGCGGTGCTGGCTGGGGACGGGTGGACTTGATGCTCGACGGTGCCGGACGGCCCTGTCTGCTGGAGGTGAACACCGTGCCCGGTATGACCGACCACAGTCTGGTGCCAATGGCCGCTAAGGCCCAGGGGCTGGATTTCGATGCCCTGGTTCGGCGTATCCTGGAGACCAGCCTTGAGTGCTCATAGGCAAACGATGGCCAGGGGGCGCGTGGCCGCAGAGCCGACGCCAGGCCGGCGGTTGGCGCGCTGGATGTGGGCGCTCGGGTTGCTATCCCTGTTGGGAGGGGGCGGTTATCTCCTGATGCTATGGGAGCCCCAACGGCTGCCAGTGCGGGTAGTGACGGTGGACGGGGCGCTCAGGCACCTATCGTCGCGCTGTCTCAAAGAGACAGTAACCACGCGCCTGGATGGCGGCATCTTGACTCAGGATCTGGTGGGGCTCAAAACGGCGGTAGAGGCCATTCCCTGGGTGCGATCGGTGAGCCTGCGGCGGCGCTGGCCGGATCGTCTGGAGCTCAGGGTGGTGGAGCGGGTGGCCTTGGCGCGTTGGGGTAAAGGTGCCTTGATAGACGCCGACAGCGCGATCTTCAAGCCGGAAGCCGATGACATTCCACAGGGTCTCCCAAGGCTCTCGGGACGGGACCAGGATGCCCGGGAGCTGGTGCAACGCCTCCTGGATTGGGAGCCGCGGCTGCGCGCCCTCGGCCTCGAGATCGAAACCCTCGCCCGGGACGCCCGCGGGGCCTGGACCTTGCGCTTGAGCGCAGGATTCAGCCTGGCCTTGGGCAAGGAGCGGGTTCAGGAGCGGATCCTGAGGTTCATTCGGGTCTATGCTCGATTGGCCGCCACCGGAGTGCCGTTGCTGATGGATATGCGCTACGGAAATGGGTTGGCGATCCGGTGGGCGGAGACCGGGGGCGGTGCCCCGAAGTCTGATGTCGTGGGAATCGTACGGTCGGCAAAACTGAAATCCTGGAGCTCGGGACCCCCGAGGAGTTGAACCGAATGTTGAGACGAGGCGAAAAAAATCTCTTGATCGGACTGGATATCGGTACGTCCAAGATCGCCGCTTTGGTGGGTGAAGTGAAGGACGACGAGGGGATCGAGATCATCGGAATCGGTACCCATCCGTCCTGGGGACTCAAGAAAGGCGTGGTGGTAGATATCGAGTCCACCGTGCAGTCCATCCAGCGGGCGGTGGAAGAGGCGGAGCTCATGGCGGGTTGCGAGATCCACTCCGTCCATGCCGGCATCGCGGGCAGTCATATCCGCAGCCTCAACTCTCACGGCATTACCGCCATCAAGGAGCGGGAGGTGTCCCAGGCGGATGTGGACCGGGTGATCGACGCGGCCAGGGCGGTGGCGATCCCGGCCGATCAGAAGATCCTCCACATCCTCCCCCAGGAGTTCATCATAGACGAGCAGGAGGGCATCCGCGAGCCCGTCGGCATGTGCGGGGTGCGCCTGGAGGCCCGGGTTCACATGGTCACGGGCGCGGTCAGCGCGGCTCAGAACATCATCAAATGCATTCGCCGCTGCGGACTGGAGGTGGACGACCTGGTCCTGGAACAGCTCAGCTCCAGCCTTGCCGTCCTGGGCGAGGATGAGAAGGAGCTGGGCGTCGCCCTGGTGGACATCGGCGGCGGTACCACGGATCTGGCAGTATTCACCGACGGTGCCATCCGCCACACGGCCGTGATTCCCATCGCCGGCGATCAGGTGACCAACGACATCGCCGTCGCCCTGCGGACGCCCACCCAATACGCGGAACAGATCAAGATTCAATACGCATGCGCCTTGACCCAGCTCGCCGGGAACGGCGAAACCATCGAGGTCCCCAGCATCGGTGAGCGCCCGGCCCGGTGCCTTGCGCGTCAGACCCTGGCGGAGGTCGTGGAGCCCCGCTACGAGGAGCTCCTGGGCCTGCTCCAGGCGGAGCTGCGCCGCAGCGGCTTCGAGGATCTGGTGGCTGGCGGCGTTGTTATGACCGGCGGCAGTGCCAAAATGCAAGGGCTCGTTGAGCTGGCCGAGGAGGTCTTCCATATGCCGGTTCGGCTTGGTATCTCCCAACACGTAACCGGCCTGCGAGAGGTGATCGATAATCCCATCTATGCGACCGGCGTCGGGTTGCTGATGTATGCCCGGCAGCATCGGCTCATGCAGCGTTCGGAGCTGTCGGAGTCCTCCGGCATTAAGGTGATCTGGGAACGGATGAAGAGCTGGTTTCAAGGCAATTTCTGAACGTCCTTTTTGCCCCGGCCGGGGGGCCGACGGGCGTGACCGGGTAATGACGCGGCGGGGCCTTCATGAGATCCCACTGGACGAGTCAATCCGAATTTTCAATTAACTAACGAGTAAAATCAGGAGAAAACCGATGTTCGAGCTAATGGATACCAACAGTCAGGATGCGGTCATCAAGGTGATCGGTGTCGGCGGCGGCGGCGGCAATGCCGTCAACCAGATGATAGAGGCCTCCATCGAGGGGGTGGATTTCATCTGCGCCAACACGGATTCCCAGGCCCTGAAAAGCTCCAACGTCAAGACCATCCTCCAGCTGGGAGCGGACATTACCAAGGGACTCGGCGCCGGTGCCGACCCCAAAGTGGGCAAGGAGGCTGCATTGGAGGACAAGCAACGCATTCATGATGCCCTGGATGGCGCCGACATGGTTTTCATTACAGCCGGCATGGGTGGAGGGACCGGGACGGGTGCCGCCCCGGTCGTCGCCCAGGTGGCGCGGGAGCTGGGTATCCTGACCGTGGCCGTAGTGACCAAGCCCTTCGCGTTCGAGGGTACCAAGCGGATGAAGGTGGCGGTGGAGGGGATCTCCGAGCTGGCGAACTACGTCGATTCGCTCATCACCATCCCCAACGAGAAGCTGCTGGCCGTGCTCGGCAAGGAAATGAGCCTCTTGGACGCCTTCAAGGCGGCCAACGACGTACTCCTGAACGCCACCCAAGGGATTGCCGAACTCATCACCCGTCCCGGCCTCATCAATGTGGACTTCGCGGATGTCAAGACCGTGATGGCCGAAATGGGGCAGGCGATGATGGGGACGGGCATCGCCAGCGGCGAGCAGCGGGCCCGGGAAGCGGCCGAGGCGGCTATCAACAGTCCCTTGCTGGAAGACATCGATCTGGCCGGCGCCAAGGGGATATTGGTCAACATCACCGCGGGCATGAGCCTGTCCATCGGTGAGTTCGACGAGGTAGGCAATACAGTGCGGGACTTTGCGGACGACGACGCTATCGTAGTCGTTGGCACCGTCATCGATCCCGACCTGAGCGAAGAGCTGCGCGTGACCGTGGTCGCTACCGGCCTTGGCGAGGGGCGCAAAGCCCAGCTGTCGCGATCGGCCCTGGGTGAGTCGCCGCTCCACCTGGTGTCACGTGGGGGCACGGACTTGGTTACCCCTGATTATCGGGATATGGAGCGGCCGGCGGTCTATCGCAAGGGCTACCAGGGTTCTGCTGCTGCCGCGGCTGCCCAATCCTACCCGGATGCGGCGGGGGAAACGGATCTGGATTACTTGGATATTCCCGCGTTTCTGCGCCATCAGGCGGACTGAGGAGATTTCCGTTACATGAAATACCATCCTGCCGGTCTATTTGGTCTGTCTTCCGAGTTGCGGCGACCGTTATACCCGATGCACGTGAATATTTTGGTAAGCGAAATGCGTCGATCGCGCCCGAGAGCAAGGCGCGACGAGGAGGAATAGTCAGGCCCTATTACGACGAGTTGCAAGGCGGCTATCAGGTGCGGGTGGTGGTGGAATTTAACTGATGGAAGGTAGATTTGGACCACTGTGCGGCCCGGTAGATCTGGACGATCAACTACGCTATCAGTTAGAAATTTGTCACTACCCAGGTGCGTAGAGGTGTGCATCGCGGCGAAATATTCGCGTGCATCGGGTATATAAAGCCCACGCGCCGGTTGCCGCGCCTCGGATACGAACGATCCCTGCGCTTCGCAGTCTGTGCTCCGCCAGTGCACCGGTCTTCGGGTCTCCTACCCGAGATGTTTACTGCTTCGCAGTTCGCGCCTGGCGCAATCCGGCACACCGTTTTCCGTTAATCGCCTGAATCAACCACCATGGACTGAAAATCCATAGTCTGAGGATCGACTGAAAGCTTCAGACTGAATTCGGCCCGAAAGGACTGAAAGCCGGGGCGCACTCGACTGGAAAATTATCATCATGATGCCCCTGATGTTCTCGATGCCTCTTTAATATACTCTCCGATCATATCGTCTGTAATATACCCTGAACTGAAAGCACCATACCCAATAGCCCAAAAGTGACATCCCCAATACTGCTTCCTCAAATGCGGGAATTCTGATTGTAGTTTGCGCGATGTCCTCCCTTTAAGTAACTTCATGATTTCACTAACCGACAACCTGGGCGGATAAGAGATGTAGATGAAGTACATAGTCCTTGTTCACTACTCCCTGGATGATTTCTATATCGTTAGCAGCGCGGGCCTGTCGAACCAATGTCCGTACTCTTTAGATATCCGTATTCTCTTCCCTACATCCTTGGGCAGTACCTTATAGCGATAATTTGTGATCCATACCAGATGAACCTTCAGATCGTAAGTGGTGGTAAGTTATCCAACTGATAGCGTGGTTGGGAGCCCAGGTCTACCGGGCTACGTAGCGACCCAACCCACCTTCTGTCAGGTAAATATTACCACTACCAGATCGTAAACGGCATATGTCGCGTGCTTCCTCGATCTCATAGCCAAAAAATACTAAAGCCCTTGGACTAAAGGTCCATAGTTTTTGCTAGCGACCAGCATAAATTTTCTTGTAAAGACGTTTCGTACCTGATTAAATAGAGGGAAAACCCTAATCGGGGAAACCCGGAATTGTTCCCTCCGCCTTTGCATGGGCGGCTGAGATGGACAAACACCGGAACTAGGGAAAGGTACCCCGGGGTCGTCGGCATTGAAGGGCTGGGATGCCACCCCTGGCGCACGCAGGGTGTTTCCACGGGATAGAAAGCACGGGGAGTGCGATGGGAGGTACGGTAATGATCAGGCAGCGAACCCTGAAAAACGTGATCCGGGCTACCGGCGTCGGGTTGCATACGGGCAACAAGGTTTATCTGACATTGCGTCCCGCTGCGGCGGATACTGGGATCCTGTTTCGTCGCGTCGATCTACCAAGGTCGTTGGAGATCCGCGCCTGTCCCGAGAACGTGGGTGACACTAGGTTGTCGACCACCCTGGTCAAGGGGGACGTGGGTATCTCCACGGTGGAGCATTTGCTCTCCGCCTTCGCCGGTTTGGGGATAGACAATGCCTATGTCGATGTAAGCGCCCCCGAGGTACCTATCATGGACGGCAGCGCGGGGCCCTTTGTATTCCTGATCCAATCGGCCGGTATCGAGGAGCAAAGTCGGCCGAAGCGTTTCATCCGCATCAAGCGGAGGGTAGTCGTGGAAGATGGGGGCAAACGCGCCGTCTTCGAACCCTACAAGGGGTTTAGGGTGGACTTCTCCATCGATTTTGATCATCCGGCTTTCGTGTCGCGGGCGCAGGGGGCCAGCGTGGATCTCTCCACGACCTCCTTCGTCAGGGAAGTCAGCCGCGCGCGGACATTCGGTTTCCTGCGCGACATCGAGACACTGCGCCAGAACAACCTCGCCCTCGGCGGCAGCATGGATAACGCCATCGTGTTGGACGACTACCGGGTGCTCAACGAGGAGGGTCTGCGCTACGAGGACGAGTTTGTCAAGCACAAGATCCTCGACGCCATCGGCGACCTCTATCTGCTTGGCTATTCGTTGATCGGCGCCTTTCGCGGGCATAAATCCGGTCATGCCCTCAACAACCGCCTGCTGCAGGCGTTGATGGCGGACGCAACGGCGTGGGAACAGGTCGTGTTCGAGGATTCCAGGTCCGCGCCGATTTCCTACCTGCAGCCATTGGTTGCATCGTCCTAGTGGTTCCGCGTGCCGGCCTTCGCCAGCCGACGAAGTGCAGCCGCAAGCCGGGCATCTTCGATGCCTGCGGCCACATCCGTCAAATGCCGCACCGTTGTTACGGACAGCTTGTTGCCCAAGGCCTTCGAGGAGGAGACGGAGGTCTGAGGCCGCCGAGGCCGAACGCGGATGCGGCAGGCGGTGATGGGGCCGTGACGTGGGGTAAGATGACGCTCGAACTCCGGGGCAAAGAAGCGGAGGCGTGACGACCAGACCGGGGAATCCGTGAGCAATGTCAATACGCCGGCATTGAGGGCGGCATGCAGACAGTGCTCATCCAGGGGCGGGGGCAGGATGGCTCGGATCTCATGCAACAACCTGGTGTGGCGTTCGATCGCGGTGAGACAGCCGGCGATTTTCTCGTCGTGTTGCAGGAAGCGGCAGGCGTGTTGGAAGTGTTTAGGCACGGATGGAAGTGCGGCTCGAATGGGGGGATTGCTGATGGGATGTCTAGAATTTGCTAAAATAACTCGATTCTTAAGCTTGATGGTAAGGTATCGTTATGAGTCGAATCTGCTTACGATACGGAATCGGGTGGAAAGGCGTTGTCGTCTGGGGGATCCTTCTCGGTATCCTGGTTATCGCATCGGCAGGGATCGGCTTCTGGTACGGTCGAGCGAGCGTGCCGGGAGGCTTGATATTTCCGCAGCTGGTTCCCGTATTCGAGACAATGATCGAGGAGGAACGCAAAACACTGGAAGCGGCCCGCCGAGAGTCCCGATCCAAGCGTGAGGTTTTTGCCGATCGGCTCGGCGAGCTGCAGGCCGAGATCCTCCGCCTGAATGCGTTGGGCAGGCGCCTGGTGGAGATGGCCGGGCTGGATGCCGAGGAGTTCGATTTCGAGAGCTCGCCTCCCCTGGGCGGTACCACCGATGCCCGCGATGCCCGAGCGACCAATAAAATCGATTTGTCGGAGCTGTTGAGGGGGATGAGGGGCCTGTCTGATCTTATCGACGACCGCAGACCCAAGCTGAAACAGCTTGAGCAGACGATCATGGAGAAGGGGCTCGGGAGACATGCCATCCCCGCCGGGTGGCCGGTTCGCTCCGGCTATATCACCTCCGGTTTCGGATATCGTATGCATCCGATCCTTAAAAGGTATCATCTCCACAGCGGCGTCGATTTCGCTGGCAAGCGGGGAGCACCCATATTTGCTACCGCCGACGGGGTCGTCACCTTCAGCGGTTCGGAATCCGGCTATGGCCGTATAGTAAAGATCCGTCATATGGATGGCCTGATAACCTGTTACGCCCACAACCAGAAGAACTTGGTCAAGAAGGGTGACCTAGTCAGGAAGGGGCAGATAATCGCCAAGCTCGGCTCCAGCGGGCGTTCTACCGGTCCCCATGTTCATTTCGAGGTTCGCAGGCACGGCAAGGCCATCAATCCCATGAACTATATCGGCGCTGAGTCGTACCGGAAAGGGGACGGCTGAGCCGCGGCTGGTCCGGGCCAGGACCTGGACGTCGGAGTCGAGGTATTTGGGGGGCCAGCCAGTACGTCGATGCTGAAGTACCGCTAAGATAGAATCATTTTTTTGCCGCAAATGAAGGCGAATCAGCGCGAATTGGTCGCGACCATTCCTAAGATCCAGCTGGGTCGATTTGCAGCCGGCGTTTCCATGCACGGATTGAGTCGTAGGTTGGTCAAGGCCTGTAGGATGTGGTGAACGCCCGCCTACTGTTCCAGGGAAGTCTGCCTGTTACCCTACCTGCCCCGTCCATGGGGTGGTAGGCAGGTGGCACGGCGGACAAGGGGGTAGGCAGCGAACCATCTCGCGCGGCGAACCGCAGCTGTGGATGCCTGACATTCAGCGTTCTCAAGTTCGATTACGGCCTTGCCGCGCCGATTCCCCGCAATCGCCCGCGCTCGGATCAATGTCGCAGTCCCTTAAGACCGATGCAATACCTCAGTACCCGCGGTGGGGTTGAGCCCGTCGGTTTCTCCGCGGCCGTGATGATGGGCCTCGGTACCGACGGTGGGTTGCTGCTGCCCGCGACTGTGCCCCAGGTCGGTCTCGGCGAGCTCCGCGACTGGTCCGACTTAGGCTTCCGGGACTTGGCCGTGGAGCTCATGCTTCCCTTTGTCGGCGACGCCATCCCGCGCACCGATCTGGCCGCTCTAATCGGCCATTCCTATGCAACCTTCTCCCACGCGGAGGTGACGCCGCTGGTGCGGGTCGGCAAGCAATGGGTCCTGGAGCTTTTCCATGGTCCCACGGCGGCCTTTAAGGACGTGGCGTTGCAATTTCTCGGGAATGTCTTCGAATACCTACTGGCGCGCGACGGTGGTCGGCTGAACATCCTGGGTGCGACCTCGGGGGATACGGGCTCGGCGGCCATCGCCGGGGTGCGCGGTAAGGACCGGATCCGGATTTTCATCCTGCATCCCGCGGGCCGGGTCTCACCGATCCAGGAACGGCAGATGACCACGGTGCTGGATGCCAACGTCCACAACATCGCCATCCGCGGCACCTTTGATGACGGCCAACGCATCGTCAAAGGCCTGTTCAACGACCTGCACTTCAAACAGCAATACCAGCTCGGCGCGATCAACTCCATCAACTGGGCTCGCGTCCTGGCCCAGATCGTCTATTACTTCTATGCCTGGGGTCGGTTGAGTCAGGGCGACCCCGGATTCCGAATCAGCTTTGCGGTTCCCACCGGGAACTTCGGCGACATCTTCGCCGGCTATCTGGCCAAGCGCATGGGGTTACCGGTAGACCGGCTGCTTATCGCCACCAACCGTAATGACATCCTGACCCGATTCGTTACCGGCGGTCCCTACGCGGCAGGGGAGGTCCATCCGACCTTGAGTCCGGCCATGGATATCCAGATTGCCTCCAATTTCGAGCGTTACCTGTACTTTCTCGTGGATGAGGACCCGGCGGTGGTCCGCACCTTGCTTTCAACACTGGACCATACTGGGTACATGCAGGTGACGGCAGAGCAACGAGCGACCCTGGCCGGTGATTTCGATGCCGCGGCCGTCAGTGACGCCCAGATCCTGGACCAGATCCGGGAGACCTACGAGCGCGACGGCTATATCCTCGATCCCCACACCGCCGTCGGCGGCTACGCCGCCCGGCACCGCACCGACATGGTCTGCCTGGCCACGGCGCACCCGGCCAAATTCAACGATGCGGTGCACCGGGCCATCGGTACCCAGGCACCCCCTCTCCCCTGTCTGCGCGGACTGCTGGAGAAGGAGACCCGGTGCGTCTTACTGGATGCCACGGAAGAGGCGGTGCGGGGACATATCTGCAGCGCCCTGGCAACAAGTGACAACCGGCCGTGAATGAGTCTGCGTCCGCCATCGAGATTCTCGACACTACCCTGCGGGACGGCGAGCAGACCCACGGGGTCTCCTTCTCCCCGGAGGAAAAGATCAACATCGGCAAGGCGCTGTTGGAGCTGGTGCGGGTAGACCGGATCGAGGTGGCCTCCGCCCGAGTTTCCAGAGGTGAGATCGAGGCCGTGTCCGGCATCATCGATTGGGCACGGGAAGCGGGATTGGCCGACCGGGTCGAGGTACTCGGATTCGTCGACTACGGCAAGAGCGTGGACTGGATCCGCGCAGCCGATGGGCGTGTGATCAACCTGCTGGCCAAGGGCAGCGAGAAGCACTGCCGGCACCAGCTCGGAAAGACCCTGGATGAGCACCTACAGGACCTACGTGCGAACATCGATCTCGCCCGCGACAAGGGCTTGGCCGTCAACCTCTACCTGGAAGACTGGTCGAACGGCTACCGGGACAGCCGGGATTTCGTCTACCGGCTGGTGGACGAGCTCGTCGACATGGGCGTTGGCCACTACATGCTCCCGGACACCTTGGGCGTGATGACCCCGGAACAGGTCGCCGCCGCCATGACGGACATGATCCGGCGTTTTCCCTACCTCGAGTTTGACTTCCATCCCCACAACGACTATGGATTGGCCACAGCCAACGTGATCGCGGCCGCCCGGGCGGGCGCAGCGGCGGTCCACTGCACCGTCAATTGCCTGGGGGAGCGGGCCGGGAACGCCTCCCTGGCGGAGGTGGCAGTCAACCTGCGTGACCAGCTTGGCTTGACTTTAAGGATCGACGAGGCCCACCTGGTCCGGCTCGGCGAGCTGGTCGAGCATTTCTCAGGCAAGCGCACCGCCCATAACGCCCCCATCGTGGGTGAGGACGTCTTCACCCAGACCGCTGGCATCCACGCCGACGGCGACCACAAGGCTAGCCTCTACTATACCCGACTGAGCCCGGAGCGTTTCGCCCGCAGCCGTCGCTACGCCTTGGGTAAGCTCGCGGGCAGGGCCTCGCTGCTCAAGAACCTGGAGCGCCTCGATATCAGTCTATCAGAAGAGAACCAGCACAAGGTGCTCCAGCGTGTTATAGAGCTGGGGGATTCCAAGAAGACCATCACCAGCGACGACCTGCCCTTTATCATCGCCGAGGTCCTCGAAGGCAAGGACTACACCCATGTGGAGCTGCTCTCATGCACCGTCACCAGCAGCCTGGACCTTCAGTCCATCGCCGGCATTCGCGTCCGGCTGCAAGACGAGGTCCTGACCGCTGCCGGCAGCGGCAACGGCGGCTTCGACGCCTTCACCGGGGCGCTTGCCAAGATCCTGAAGAAAAAGGGACTTGCCCTACCCAAGTTGGTGGATTTTGAGGTCCGCATCCCCAAGGGTGGTCGCTCCGACGCCCTGACCGAGTGCATCATCACCTGGGCCTGCGCGACCGGCGAGGTCCGCACCCGCGGCGTGCACTACAATCAGGTATTCGCGGCCATCAACGCCACCCTGCGGGTGCTCAACCTGGAGATCCAAAGCTCCCTACAGTCTTGCCCACACAGGACGTAAGAGACCCATTCTTTGAGATTCCTATACCCGATTCGAACCACGGCGGTTCCGCTTGTTACCGCCGACCGGCGGCAATCCATACACCCCCCGGTGCATAGACACACGACAGAAGATCCATGGGTAACCACACGTAATAACTCCGTTTTCCGCCCCTGCCAGCCGCCGGCGCGTGCGTCAGACTTGAGGAACGACCATGAGCAACAAGCCCGATATCGATTCCCAAGAGACCCGGGAATGGCTCGATGCCCTGGAGGCCGTGTTGGAGAGCCAGGGTGTCGAGCGTGCCCATTTCCTGCTCGAACGCCTCATCGACAAGGCCCGTCGCTCCGGCGCTCATCTGCCCTACAGCGCCAATACGGCCTATGTGAACACCATCCCGATCCAGCAGCAGACGCCCTTTCCGGGCGATCACGCCATGGAGCAACGCATCCGCTCCTTCGTGCGCTGGAACGCCATGGCCATGGTGGTCCATACCAACCGGACCGCCACCGAGCTGGGGGGCCATATCGCCAGCTTCGCCTCCATCGCCACTCTGTACGACGTCGCCTACACCCACTTCCTGCATGCCCGCACCAAGGATCATGGCGGGGATCTGGTTTTCATCCAGGGCCACTCCGCGCCGGGGATTTATGCCCGCGCCTTTCTCGAAGGACGCATCAGCGAGGAGCAGCTCAACAACTTCCGCCAGGAAGTGGACGGCAAAGGCCTATCCTCCTACCCCCATCCCTGGCTCATGCCGTGCTTCTGGCAGTTCCCGACCGTGTCCATGGGCTTAGGTCCCATCATGGCCATCTACCAGGCCCGCTTCATGCGCTACCTCCAGGATCGCGAGCTGCTCAATACCGAGCAGCGCAAGGTGTGGGCCTTCATGGGCGACGGCGAAATGGACGAGCCCGAGGCTATGGGTGCCATTTCCCTAGCGGCGCGCGAGCGCCTGGACAACCTGATCTTCGTGGTCAACTGCAACCTCCAGCGCTTGGACGGGCCGGTGCGCGGCAACGGTAAGATCATCCAGGAGTTGGAGGCGGACTTCCGCGGCGCCGGCTGGAACGTCATCAAGGTCATCTGGGGTGGTTACTGGGATCCCCTGCTGGTGCGGGACAAGGACGGCATCCTGCTCAAGCGCATGCACGAGTGCGTGGATGGCGATTTTCAGGCCTACAAGGCCAAGGGCGGCACCTACACCCGCAAGCACTTCTTCGGTAAATACCCGGAGCTGGCTGCCATGGTCGCCAACCTGACGGACGAGGACATCTGGCGCCTCAACCGAGGCGGCCACGACCCCATCAAGGTCTATGCCGCCTATGCGGCCGCCGTCGTCCACAAGCGCCAGCCGACGGTGATCCTGGCCAAGACAGTCAAGGGCTACGGCATGGGCCAGGCCGGTGAGGGCATGAACATCACCCACTCCCAGAAAAAGATGGGCGAGGCGGCGCTGAAGGAGTTCCGCGACCGCTTCAACATCCCCATCTCGGACGACCAGATCGGCGCCGCCCCCTTCTACAAGCCCCCCGTCGACAGCCCGGAGATGAATTACCTGTACCACTGCCGCGAGGCACTGGGCGGCCCCCTGCCGATCCGCGATGCGGCGGCGCCCAGGCTCGCCACGCCGGCGCTTGAGATCTTCCGGCCCCTCCTGGAAGGCAGCGGCGACAAGGAAATGTCCACCACCATGGCCTTGGTGCGGATCATGACCTTGATTGTCCGGGACCGGGAAATCGGCAAATACCTGGTCCCCATCATCCCGGACGAGGCGCGCACCTTCGGCATGGAAGGCATGTTCCGCCAGCTCGGCATCTACTCCTCGGTGGGTCAGCTCTACAAGCCGGTGGACGCGGATCAGCTCCTGTACTACCGGGAGGAAAAGCAGGGTCAGGTACTGGAAGAAGGCATCACCGAGGCCGGCGCCATGTCGTCCTGGATCGCCGCTGCCACGGCCTATGCTAACCACGGCCGGAGCATGATCCCCTTCTACATCTTCTACTCCATGTTCGGCTTCCAGCGCATCGGCGATCTGGCCTGGGCCGCCGGCGACATGCGCGCCCGCGGCTTCCTGATCGGCGGCACCGCGGGCCGCACCACCCTAGCCGGCGAGGGCCTGCAACACCAGGACGGCCACAGCCTGGTAGTCGCGGCCACCATCCCCGACTGCGTCACCTACGACCCCGCCTATGCCTACGAGCTAGCGGTCATCATCCAGGACGGCCTGCGCCGTATGTACCGGGAGCAGGAGGACCGTTTCTACTACATCACGACCATGAACGAGACCTACGTCCAACCGGCCATACCGGAAGGCGTGGAAGAAGGCATCCTCAAGGGTATCTACCGGGTACGCACCGGCGGGGTCATGGAGCCGCGGGTCCAGCTCCTTGGTTCCGGCGCCATCCTGCGGGAGGCCTTGGCTGCGGCCGAGCTCCTGGAGCAGGACTTCGCGGTAGCCGCGGACGTGTGGAGCGTCACCAGCTTCAACGAGCTGCGGCGCGAAGGTATGGACGTGGAACGCTGGAATATGTTCCACCCGGAGCAGGAACCCCGACGGAGCTATGTGGAGCAGCAGCTCAGCCCCACCAGTGGCCCGATCATCGCCGCTACCGATTACATCCAGGCCCTAGCGGACCAGATCCGCCCCTTCGTACCCCGACGCTATCGGGTGTTGGGCACCGACGGCTTCGGACGTAGCGACCTGCGCAGTCAGCTGCGCAAGTTCTTTGAGGTCGACCGCCACTACATCGAGCTGGCCGCCCTCAAGGCCCTCGCCGATGAGGGAATGCTCCCCGCGGCCCGGGTCGCGGAGGCTATCGCAAAGTACCAGATTGATCCGAAAAAACCCAATCCGGCAAGGGCGTAAGAACAGCGCTGGGATCTATCCCATCGAGATGTTAGGATGTGGTGAGCTGCCCGACACGGGACGCGCCCGGCGGCGAACCGCATCGATGGTATGGTGAGTGCCTGCCTGCCCCAGGGACGTCTGCTCCGTCCCTGGGGAGGGTGTTGTAAAGGGCCCTCCTCTGGGTCAGACAAGAACCTTCAGAACCACAGGGGCTAGTCAGGGAGACGAGATGCTTGAGCGCGGTATCTGATCGGGACGGGTCAGATGACCGCACCCAGCGGCGGCAGCGCAGAAACCAGCTCCTGTGGGCCTCAGGGTCAGTGCTCGCCCCAGATTGGAGGCCATGACATGCAAGGCAAACGCGCAGCGCGTCCCCCGTAACCCGCGGTGGCGAAAATGGTTTAACCCCTGCTTGAGACGAAGGACATTGAAGGCCGGCTCCACCATCGCTTGGCGTTGACGATAGCACTGCTGCTTTACTCGGCCATGGCCTGACGGCAACGCTCGCTGGCGACGAGCTGCGCACCAGCCGAGCACTGGGGTGAAGTGCGCTTTCGAATACTTGGGAACGGGCACTGGGCTTGCGTCGGGGAGCGTCCGTCAGGGTGGGCATGGCAGCTCGATGCCCCCTTCGGGGGGCGCTCTAATCACGCCATTGGTGTGGTAGCCGGCGTTTTGTAGGACAGGGAAAAGGTCTTTTTATTGCTGGTCGCTAGTAAAAACTATGGATTAGTCCAAGGGCTTTAGTATTTTTTGGCTTTGAGACCGAAGAAGCACGCGACATACGCGGTTTACGATCTGGAGGTTCATCTGGTATGGATCATGAAGTATCGCTATAAGGTACTGACCAAGGATGTGGGGACAAAGAGTACGGACATTGGTTCGACAGACCTGCGCTGACCATGTACCTAATCGGTAGTAGTGAATTTTTCACTGATAGCGTGGTTGATCGTCCAGGTCTACCGGGCCGTACAGCGGTCCAACCTACCTTCTACCAGTTAAAGATCACCACTACCCAGTAGCCCTTGGAAAAAGCGCCCATAGTCCGCGGGTCACGGGCTCAGCCGTGGCTAGAGTGCGCCGTCGTTGATGGGAAAGCGTTCGCCGGGGGCCGGCAGCGGATAGTAGTCGAGTCCAGTGGGTAGATCTGGGTCCAGGGTTGCGCTCAGCCGTCGGATTTCTCCGTCGTCGAGGTAACGCCGCAGCACTGCCCTACCGCTGTTGGATGCCCCGCCGATCAGCCAGTGGGCGCCGAACTTGTGGCTGTAGCCGTATTGGGGCGTGGCGATCGGCCCCCGGCCGATGATCTTGAGTACCAGGGTGCTACCGAGGCAGGTAACGGCGCCGCCGGGCCTTATTGCCCCGGCGGCAACCAGTACGGCGGTGCTGTCGGTGGTGGCGGCCAACAACACCAGGGTATGCTCCGGTAGTCCCGTCTCTCGCGTCGCTATGGCGCTCACCCGGCCCAGCTCGATTCCCGGCGCCACGGGTGGGGCTCAGCCATGGCGTGACCTGCTCGATGCGCTCGACCTTGGCCAGACCGCGCGCATCGTTGTACACCGGCATCGTCCCGCACCGGCTCTGGCAGAGCAGTCCGGTCCGCGGCGACGATATTGCGCGTCCGGTTGATTGTCACCGCGCGGCAGCCGGAGGCGCCCAGACCGACACCGATGTAACAGGGTCGAACTCCAGGGGTCGGGTATCAGGGCAAGGAGGCGGGGAAGGGTGGCTGCCAACCCGGTGTTCGGTGCTCGGCCACGACCGTGGTGTAGATACCCCCGCGCACGTTGAAGGCGGCGCTCAGGCGCATGAACTTGGGGTGAAGCGCGGCGACCAGATCGCCCAGGATGCGGTTGGTAACCGCCTCATGGAAGGTCCCCTCGTCGCGGTAAGACCAGACGTACAGCTTCAGGGACTTGAGCTCCACGCACAGCTGGTCCGGGATGTACTCCAGGGTCAGCTCGGCGAAATCCGGTTGTCCGGTCCTGGGGCAGAGGCAGGTGAACTCCGGCACCCGGATGCGGATGCTGTAGTCACGTTCGGGCCCCGGATTGGGGAAGGTCTCAAGCGTTCGTTCGGGGGTACTCGGCATGGCAATCCGGAATGATTCGGCATGGGGTAGCAGTAAAATCCCAAGATGGTAGCCAGGAGGCGATTCATCAACCACTCCCGGTTTCTTTTCCGACCTCCTCTCCCCCGTCCCCTCGCCGCTCCACCCGGGGCAGGCCCCGGCGGGCTTTATTGACGGGATTTTTCCTGGGCGCGAGAGCCAGCTGAAACCCGATAAAAAATCCTGGAGTCTAGATAACTTTAGCACTGAAACTGCATGCTAATGTTATGTTAAGGAAAAAACAAATATTTCAGGCGTTAACACATTTTCGAAGCCAAAACAAACGGACTGATTATGCACTATTTATATGCACGATTTATCGGCCTCGAAAATCGCTGAGTTGAGTGCTGTGCGGCCCAACCCACCTTCTACCAGTTAAATACTACCACCACCGATTTCTTTAAGTCGTTCCACTCCACCTTCGAGATGCGCCTTTAGATAACTGGCAAGGGTCGGCTTGCTAATATTGAGAATTTAGTAAATATCTCCATGAGCCATCCCTTTATATTTTATAAGTATCCACTTTCTTCCTCACTCGCGGGTGAAGATGATGAACCCGCTCGTATTTGGAGGGTATGTATATCTGTATCGCTAAACGAGATATTAATCATTCTTAACCTTGAAAATTAGGGGGTCGAATCATTTTAAATGATAAGTGTAGAAAGTTAAATTATTACTTCTTAACTATAGGTTCGGGTTAGGCGCGTCCCCGCAGTCGCGGTGGGCCGCTTGCACGGATCGCGCCCTGGCCCGACAAGCGAGCTGTGAGGAATCCGTGTTATCCGTGGGCGGAAAGGATCGTGTGATCTTCCGCGACCGGTTGGTGTTCATTTGCGGCAAAAAAATCCGATCCCCCGAACCGCGCTGTCCGGCGTTGCCATCATTTAGAAAATGACCACTACCGGGCGAGTTCAAATCTGTTTGCATACCGCACGCGCGGAAGGCGTGCCTAACCCGACCTAACACGACTACCGGGCCAGTGCCGGCATCTTAACGCAACACGACGCTGGGCGCTGGGTTCCGTTTTAACTAAACAGATCTTAATTATATGGGCTCGTGCGCGTTGCAAGGGGAACCGTCGTGAGCGAAATAATACAGGCGTTCGAACGACACTCAGTGACCGCACTCATCCATACCTCGGGATCCGAAAGCCCTGAAGCGCGGGCAAGCCAGCGCCTACCAGCCCGCTGGTTAGGCTGCGCTGACTCGACCGACTCCCTAACGACCCCACCAAGATCATGGTTTCGAACGGATTTATACGCGCTTGCCCTGGATTCGGAGGCGCTGCTTTGCCAAACCGATACCCGATACGCTAATCTTTTCCATCGGACGCTCCTTCATCGGGCTTTCCGCGCTTTGGTCGCTTGTCTCGGCCCTGATTGAAACCGTGGGGGTCTGGCGGGTCCGCCCCATTATGGAAAATCCTACGCTTGAGATTGGAGTATCCTTGCCTCGCACGGACCCTTCTAAAGTTTCCGAAATGCCTTTCTGAAAGAAGGTACCAGACCCGAATCCCTGATGAAGCAGTCGATTCAGTTCCGGCTCGGTCAGCAGTTGACCATGACCCCGCAGCTGCAGCAGGCAGTTCGCCTGTTGCAGCTGTCGACGTCGGATCTTCGGCGGGAGATACAGGAGGCCTTGGATTCTAACCTGATGTTGGAGAATGCTGAGGAGGTAGAGTGCCTGAACGGATACGATCACGTCTGGGCAATGGACGAGACCCCGGAGAAGGGGGGCGTCGTCGCCGATCCGGAGCAGGAGGTGCGACCCGGAGACATGCCGATCCCCCACAAGTTACCGGTCGATGTGGAGTGGACCGATCATTACGATGGCGACCCATCGAGCAGGGGGTCAAGGGCGCAGGCGACCGACGAGTTCGACATCCTCGCCCGGTACAGCAAGGCACCGACGCTCCGGGACCACCTGCACTGGCAGCTCAATCTGAGCCGGTTGGATGCAGTGAGCCTGGCGGTTGCTACCGCCATCGTCGATGCCGTCAACGAGGATGGTTATTGCACCGCGACGCCGGAGGATCTCATCGAGACCTGCGGCGATCCGGACCTGACGCCGGAGGAGGTCGAGATCGTGCTCCATCGGGTTCAGTCCCTGGACCCGCCCGGGGTGGGAGCACGCGACCTGCGCGAGTGTCTGTTGATCCAGCTGCGCCGCCTCCCGGAGGGGACCAAGATGCGCGGCCCGGCCCTCGAGGTCTGCGACCGATACTTCGAGGCCCTGGCGAAAAGCGACATGGAGCGCATCCGGCGCGCGTTGCGACTGTCCCCCCGGGCTCTGGATGAGCTCACCGCTCTGGTCCGCTCTCTGCACCCACGGCCGGGAACCTTGGTTGCGGACCTTGAGCCACAGTACGTTATCCCCGACGTCATGGTGCAGAAGCGGGAAACCGCCTGGATCGTCGAGCTGAATCCGGAAACGGCGCCCAGACTCAGAGTGAATCCGGAGTATGCCGGGCTGATCCGACGCGCTGACCGGAGCCGGGACAACCAGTGTCTCAGGAGCCACCTGCAGGAGGCGCGCTGGTTCATAAACAGCCTGGCCGGCCGCAACGACACCCTGTTGAAAGTGGCCTCCAAGATCGTGGAGCTGCAACGGGACTTCCTCGAATACGGCGAAGAGGCGATGAGGCCCATGATACTGCGCGACATCGCCGAGGCACTGGATCTGCACGAGTCCACCATCTCTCGGGTGACGGCGGAAAAGTATATGGGCACCCCGAGGGGCACCTTCGAGTTCAAATATTTTTTCTCGAGCCACCTGAGTACGGACGCCGGCGGCGAACGCTCGTCGACGGCGGTCCGCGCCTGCATCCGCAAGTTGGTTGCCGCAGAGGACCCACGCCATCTGCTGAGTGACCACAGGATCGCGACGGCCCTTGCCGAATATGGCATCAGGATCGCGCGGCGGACGGTCGCCAAGTACCGGGAGGGCATGGGGGTTCCGTCCTCGAACGAGCGCAGACGTCCGGGATGACGAGGGGTTTCGAGGCCGTGGAGTCTTCGCAAGGGATTACGGAAGCGTAAAAATTCCACTTTCACCGCCGAGAGCCGGCCGGCGCTACTTTCCGGAAACTTCAGGAGTCGCACGATGCAAATCAACCTGACGGGTCACCATGTTGATGTCACGGAGTCCCTCAAGGGCTATGTGGAGAATAAATTCGAGCGCCTGGCGCGACACTTCGACCACGTCCTCAACATTCATGTCATCCTCAGTGTAGAGAAGCTGCGCCGGAAGGCGGAGGCCACATTATACGTCAATGGCACCAAACTCTTCGCGGACTCGGTCCACGAGGACATGTACGCGGCGATCGATGGGCTCATCGATAAGCTCGATCGTCAGGTCCTGAAGCACAAAGAGAAGAAACGCGATTACCGGAGCAACGGCCATAAGGCCCTCGACCAGGACCCGGAAGCGGTCTGAATGCCTCGCTTTCGGACCTGCCGACCGCCCCTCGGCGTCCGCGCTCTCCGGCTGCGACAGGACTACCGAACGGCTTTATCACTTATCCCCGGGAGTAGCATCCGATGTTCCCCCCCCGCCTCATCGTTGCTGACCGCATCGGCAACGGCCTGGAGCTGAACAGCAAAAAGCGCCTCCTGGAAAGGCTAGGAACACTGCTCGCCAGTGCCAACCCGAACCTGAGTTCGGAAGAGGTGTTCGGGCGTCTGTGCGAACGCGAACGTCTCGGCAGCACCGGGCTCGGCCACGGCATCGCTTTGCCCCACGCCCGCATGCGGGAGATAACCGAAGCCGTAGGGGCCTTCGTCCAGCTCCGGAAGGGGGTCGCCTTCGACACCCTGGACGATGAGCCGGTCGATCTGGCTTTCGCATTGTTGGTGCCCGAGTCGGTCACCGAGCTGCACTTGCAGCTGCTCTCGCAGCTGGCATCCATGTTCAGGGATCCTGATCTACGTCGGAACCTGCGCCGGGCCACCTCGGCGGAGCAGATCCTTGCGCTCCTGGAAGATCCGGAACAGGATTCCCGGGATCCATGATCCAGATCCGACCTCTCCCAAGACCTGATCGATCGAATCGGCTCGCGGTTCAAGCGTACCGATTGCCGGGACGGTCCGGCACGACCCTCGATCCGGACGTGGAACGGCCCTGGTGGTAAATTTGAGATGAGCGCAAAAAAATTGGTTATCGTCAGCGGATTGTCCGGGTCGGGAAAAAGCGTCGCCTTGCATACGCTGGAAGACCTAGGCTATTACTGTATCGACAATCTTCCCTTGTTCCTGCTCGAGGAATTGGTGTTGGGACTGGCGGAGGCGGATAACGACGCCTTCGCTCAAACCGCCGTCGGCATTGACGCCCGTAACCAGCCGCAGCAGCTGGACGGGCTGCCGAGGCTGCTGGAGTCCGTCTGCAACAGCTCTTTCGAGTATCGCGTCCTGTATCTGGAGGCCCAGACGGAGACCCTGATCAAACGCTTCAGCGAGACCCGCCGCAAGCATCCCCTCACTGCCCCCGATCGTCCGTTAGCCGAGGCAATCGAGCTCGAACGCAAGCTGCTCGAACCGATCCTGAGCGATTCCGATCTGCTCATCGACACCACCCACACTAATGTCCACCAGCTGCGGGATCTGATGCGCGAACGCCTCTGCGACGGTGCCCCGCTTAGGGTCTCGATCCTGCTCCAAACCTTCGGCTTCAAGCACGGCACGCCTCAGGAGGTGGACTTCGTTTTCGATGTGCGCTGTCTGCCCAACCCCCATTGGCAGCTGGAATTGCGTCCCCTGACCGGTCTGGACCCCGCGGTAGCCCACTTCCTGGAGAGATTACCGGAAGTCGACGCGATGCAGGGCGACCTCGCGCGCTTCTTCGACCGTTGGATTCCCCGCTTCGAGGCGGATGGGCGCAGCTATCTAACCGTCGCCATCGGCTGTACCGGTGGCCGGCACCGCTCCGTCTACATCGCCGAGCAGCTCAAAAGACATTTCGAGATTGCAGGACGCAAGGCCATAGTCCGCCACCGGGAGCTGCCATGAGCGGCGGCCTGTTGGCTTGTTTCAACTCTAGAGACGTTTTTCAAGGTTCCCTCTACTCGGCAAAAAATAAAGGGTCTAGATAACTTAAGTAGCACTGCAACTGCATACATAAGGTTATGTTATGCTAAGGAAAAACAGGTATTTCAGACGTTCACACCTTTCGGAAGCTAAATTCAGGCGGATTGTACCCTAAACTTTACGCACGATTTACCGGCCTCGAAAATCGCCACGTTGAGTGATGTAAGCCGTTCGACGATCAATTAGTTGTTATTCAAATTACGGACCCGAATCGCTACGGGCCTAGAAGAATTCGACAACCAGCTTTGTGACGCCTCATCGCCCTTCTCCGGCGAGGTTGAAGTCGATGAATCCTCTTTCGGCGCGCGCCGTGTTCGTGGGAGGAAAGGGCGCGGGGCCGGCGGTAAAACGATTGTCTTCGGGATTCTGGAACGCCACGGGTAAAGTCTACACGAAAATCGTCCCGAACGCCGCTAAGAAGCCGCTATAGGCCGCGATCAGGGGCCGCGTAGCGCATCGATAGCATCATCCACGTCGGACGGCTGGAGGGGCTACGATGGGCTGGTGGATAGGAGGGCACAAAATACTAAAGCCCTTAAACTAAAGTCCATAGTTTTTACTAGCGACCAGAAACAAACCCGATTTGGTCGCTCGTTCTAAATCTGGATAGATTTATAGTTTGGTTCGTTAGCTATCTGATTTAACGGGATTCGTTCGAGCAGGGTGAGACTTAAGGCTTGTTAGGGTTGTGTGGAGGCTAGCCTCGAGTTTCAGCCGTTTCCTTGATGATAGCCACGAGTACGTAAACCGACACGGCGATCCCGATCTGGCTTTTGACCACATTCTTTAGAGATGCCGAAGAACGCCTTGATACGCAGATGTTGCTTGATCCATTTGAAAAACAGCTCCACTTGCCAGCGGCAACGGTATAGATCCGCGGGTAATGGTGATTTTTAACTGGTAGAAGGTGGTTTGTGAGAAGACAAGCTTGCCTGTGTACATGCGCCGTTAACCGCAGCCTGCGAATTTGCGGGCGAGGTTGCGGCCGACGCGCATCGAAGTTCAAGTCGGTAACCGGCATGATCCTGATATTATTGTTCTCTAGATTTAGTACGTTATGCCCGCCCGCCCGTCAATTGTTGGGATACTGGTGATCTACCATCTGAAAATTTACCGCCGCCCCAATCGGTGATGGATGAATTTCAAGTGATGAGGTCTACCCGGCTCTTTTTTTCCACCATTACAATCCGAAACCAAAGTCGGCAGTCGCGTAACCAAACCACTTTGAATTCACTACCACCCCGAAATCCAATCCCAATCGAGCAAACAGCCATGCGTAACATCCTGTTCGTCATAGTTCTGTGCGGCCTCTTCGCCACCGCGACAGCGGAGGAGATAGGGACCGTCAGCACCAAGTTTAAATGGCTTGGGCCCAATGACAAGATCGCGGTGGAGATCTTCGAGGACCAGGACGTCCCCGGCGTCGCCTGCTATCTGAGCCGGGCCAAGACTGGCGGCATCAAGGGCGCCATCGGCGTTGCGGAAGACACCTCCGACGCTTCCATCGCCTGCCGCCAGATCGGCCCCGTAAGGTTGACCGACGAGATCCGCACCGGCAAGGCCGACGGTGAGGAAGTGTTCAAGAAACGGATCTCCCTCATCTTCAAGTCCATGCAGGTAGTGCGCTTCTTCGACTCGCGGCGCAATGTGCTCATCTACCTCACCTACAGCGACCGCATCATCGATGGCTCCCCCAAGAACAGCATCTCGGTAGTACCCATCCAGCCCTGGCCAGATTCGGAAACCACCGGCATGCAGACGCCCGCCCAGGCGCCGGATTCCTAGTGCATCCTGCAGCCCTCTGCCGGCCATCTACGGGAAACTACGAAGCGTGCAAATCCGCACGAAGCTTCATTCGCGTTGATTCGTGGTTTTCTTTCCGACGCAACCAAATGATTTGACCGTGAGCGGACAATCAATTCCGCCGGAAGGACCGATGACCGCTGCCGGCAAGGGGCTTGGGCTCTGAACCGCCGCCACGGTTCACGGCGGCTCCCTGGCCGGTGCCGAGCAGATCAACCACCGCATCCTGACCGCCTTCGCTGATCTGATCGAAGATGACTTCTCCCACCGTCCCCATTTCCTCGGTGGCCGTTTCGAGAGCCTGTATCTGGATCGCGACCGCATCCCCAAGCTGCGGATCATCCACGATCAAGTAGACCGTTGGGCGCGGGAGAGATCTTGTACTGGGACGACCGACCCTTGCGCTGCGGATTCTGGTTCAACGCCCAAGGGTCTGGTCAATCCACCTCCGAGCACACCCATAATAAAGCTCGACGAGCTGCTGTCAGGGATCTACCACCTCAGCGCCCCGAAGCGGTCGGGAGCTCTCATCCTCCGGGATGGCCCTCTCTCGACCCGCGTAATACCCCAAGCCGGGCTGTCAATACCGATTTCCATAGGGTCTAATAACTTTGAGAGAGGATTTTCTCTCAGCAGAGTAAGTATTTTATTATATAAATTTCCTCTTGATGATTGAATCTAAATTCACATTCTTTCAGGTGTAGATGAAAATTCCTTCGTGGAACACCATTGGATTTTGCAAGCCTTCGTTTGGCATATGACCAGAATGATTCAATGCCATTGATAGGGCAATTACCACGGGCAGATTCATGCTGACCATGATTTACACGGAAGTGCTTTTTGTACCCCCTATCCACCAGCCCATTGTAGCCCCTTCCCGCCGTCCGAGTGGATGATGCGGTCAAGGCGGATTGCGGTCTGTAGTGGCTTTTTGCCGGCCCCGCGCCCTTTCTTCCCATGAACACGGTGCCCGCCGAAAGAGGATTCGTCGACTTCAACCTCGCCGGAGAAGGGCGATGAGGCGTCACAAAGCTGGGCGATTCGGGTCCGTAGTTTGAATAACAACTGACTGATCGTCGGACGGCTTACATCACTCAACTCGGCGGTTTTCGAGGCCGGTAAATCGTGCGCAAAATTAGGGTACAATCCGTCTTGAAGTTAGCTTCCGAAAAGTGTGAACTTCAGAAATACCCGTTTTTTCCTTGCACAACATAACCTTAGCATGCGGCTGCAGTGCTTTTATAAGTTATCTAGACCCTATATGATAACCACTACAATTAAGGGCTCTGACCCCTTATGACCAGATGCGGTTCACCGATGATCCGCCGGGGCTAGCCGTCGGCTCACCACATCCTACAGCTGGCGCCAACTTGTTAATTGCGAAGAAATTTATATGGACTTGCCTGGCAATGGGCTCGGCGTATGAGGACCTGCTTATATTAGAATCCGTTGACTAACGGATCATCACGGCGTAACATCGCCGCCCAATTTGCCGCAGGATCGGCGCCCGCGATTCGCGGCTGTAGGGTTTCTACGGTGGATGGTGGATCGGGAGCTACTACCTAAAATCGGGGATGGCAGGTCGGAACCATAATTCCCCTGAAGGCGGCAGGGTTCCCCTTATGCTGGCGGGGGTATTTAATGTCCGGTGACATTGGCCCAGATCCTGCGGAGACTACTGTCGCGCCGCCGCCCGCCGGACCTGTCGATCCGGGAATTCCATGCGCTGCCCGCCGCATGGTAGCCGGGCTCGGGCAGGCGACCGGCGCGAGATGATACGATTCCTCTATTCGAAACATAACGAGCTAATTGAGCTTAACGAGCTAGCGACCCAGGAGAGACAGCGCAATGGCCATCGAAAAGCACCACACACCGATGCTCGATCAGTTGGAGAGCGGCCCCTGGCCGAGTTTTATCTCCGGTATCAAGCGGCTGCGCGACGAGCACCCGGACGAACGCATCAATCAGGTGACCAATAGCCTGTTGGGCCAGTTGGAGCACTCCTACGAGACCCGCAAGGGGTACTGGAAGGGTGGCACCGTCTCGGTATACGGTTATGGTGGCGGCATCATTCCCCGCTTCTCTGAGGTTGGAAAGGCTTTCCCCGAATCCAAGGAATTTCACACCCTGCGTGTTCAGCCGCCGGCGGGTAACCACTATTCTACCGACATGCTGCGCCAACTGGCCGACAGCTGGGAGAAGTACGGCTCGGGTCTGGTGACCTTCCATGGTCAGACCGGTAACATCATGTTCATCGGTACCGACACCGAAAATACTCAACACTTCTTCGACGAGATCAACGACTATGGTTGGGACCTGGGCGGTGCTGGTCCCTGCGTACGCACCGCCATGTCCTGCGTCGGTGCGGCCCGTTGCGAGATGTCCTGCACCAACGAGCTCAGGGCCCATCGCCTGCTGGTGAATAATTTTACCGACGATGTGCACCGTCCGGCCTTGCCCTACAAGTTCAAGTTCAAAGTCTCCGGCTGCGGCAACGACTGTCAGAACGCCATCGAACGGGCGGATTTCGCCGTTATCGGCACCTGGCGCGACGATATGAAGGTGGATCGGGACGAGATCAAAAAGTACTTTCAGACCAAAGGCCGCCAGTACATCATCGACAATGTCATCACCCGCTGTCCCACCCAGGCCTTGTCGCTGAAGGGCGACGATGCCCTGGTGGTCAACAACCGCGACTGCGTGCGCTGTATGCACTGCCTGAACGTCATGCCCAAGGCCCTACATCCGGGCGATGACAAGGGCGTGACCATCTGTGTCGGCGGTAAGCGCACCCTCAAGATCGGCGACCTCATGGGCACCGTCATCGTCCCCTTCAAGAAGCTGGAGACCGAGGAGGACTATGAGTCCCTGGTAGAGCTGGCCGAAGAGATCATCGACTTCTGGGCCGAGAACGGCCTGGAGCATGAGCGCTGTGGTGAGATGATTGAGCGCATCGGTCTGGCCAATTTCCTCGACGGCCTCGGCATCGAGCCCGACCCTAATATGCTGAGCCACCCGCGCCAGAGCTCCTACGTCCGGATGGATGATTGGGACGAGGCGGCTCAGGCCTGGTTTGAACGGCGGCAGGCCGAGGCTGCCGCCGGTTAAATCCCGCGGGCCGGCGTGGGGTAGGGGTCTCGCGTGCGGCTGCGCACTCAAGATTGCGACTGTATTTTAAGAGTTTGGAGGATAGGCGATGGCAAAAATGCGCGAGCCGATCGAATCCGGGTGCCCTGATCCCTGGCAGTACATGCATCCCGTGATGCGCAAGAATTTCGGCATGTGGAAATACCATGAGCACCCGCAGGTCGGTGTGCTCCGGCACGTGGCCTACAGTGGTGACGAGGTCTGGACCATCAAGGTCGGTACCCAGCGGGTCCTCGATGTCTTCACCCTGCGTAAGCTGTGTGACATCGGCGATCAATACGCCGATGGCTTTGTCCACTTCACCTTGCGTTCGAACCTCGAATACATCGTCAAGGACGCGGCTAAGGTGGAGCCCCTGGTCAAGGCGGTCGAAGACGCTGGTTTTATCGTGGGTGGCACCCAGAATTCGGTGACCATGATCTCCCATACCCAGGGCTGGCTGCACTGCGACATCCCGGGCACCGATGCCTCCGGGGTCGTCAAGTCTATGATGGACGAGCTCATCGGCGAGTTCAAAACGGCCGCCATGCCCAACCGGGTGCATATCACCACCTCCTGCTGCCAGATCAATTGCGGTGGTCAGGGAGACATCGCCATCAACGTGCAGCACACTAAGCCGCCCAAGATCAACCACGACCTGGTGGCCAATGTCTGTGAGCGGCCCTCGGTGGTCGCCCGGTGCCCGGTGGCGGCCATCCGCCCGGCCATCGTCAATGGCAAACCATCCCTGGAAGTAGATGAGCGCAAGTGCATCTGCTGTGGTGCCTGCTTCCCGCCCTGTCCGCCCATGCAGATCAACGACGCCGAGCATTCCAAGTTGGCCATCTGGGTCGGCGGCAACCACTCCAACGCTCGCGGCAAGCCCACCTTCCAGAAGCTGGTCGCCGCTGGCATCCCCAACAATCCGCCGCGCTGGCCCGAGGCGACCGCCATCGTCAAGCGCATCCTTACAGCCTACAAGGAAGGCGCCCGGGATTGGGAGCGGGTGAACGAGTGGATTGAGCGTATCGGTTGGCCGCGGTTCTTCGAGGAGGTCGAATTGCCCTTCACCAAGTACCACATCGATGCCTGGCGGGACTCTCGGGCCAGCTTCAACGCCTCTAACTACATCCGCTTCTGAACGCGTTGCGGGTCCGCTCCCCGCCCGGTCGCGGGGTGGGAGCGGGGAATAACCAGATCGAGGTCGCTATGAAGTTCGCAATCCAAATCAACGAGGGACCCTACCAGCACCAGGCGTCCGACTCGGCGTACTTCTTCACGAAGGCCGCGTTGGAGAAGGGCCACGAGGTGTTTCGGGTCTTCTTCTACCATGACGGGGTCAACAACGGGACCCGGCTAACCACGCCCCCCCAGGATGACCGTAACATCGTCAATCGGTGGGCGGAGCTGGCCGAGCAATACAAAATCGAATCGCGCACCAAGGACGAGGACGGCAACGAGGTAGTGCAGACTGAGCTGGTGGTCTGTGTCGCTGCCGCCCAGCGTCGCGGTATCGTGGACGAGGGTGAGGCCAAGCGTAACGCTAAGGACGCCACCAACATCCATCCTAGGTTCCGCATCTCCGGGTTGGGGCAGTTAGTCGAGGCGGCCATCCAGGCGGATCAACTGGTCGTGTTCGGAGACTGAAGGGGGTACACCATGTCTGAAACCGTTAAGAAATTCCTGTACCTCAACCGCAAGGCCCCCTACGGCACCATCTATGCCTGGGAGTCCCTGGAAGTCGTACTCATCGGCGCCGCCTTCGATCAGGAGGTGCGGCTGATGTTCGTCGACGACGGGGTCTATCAGCTCACCACGGGCCAGGATACGGCTGGCATCGGCATGAAGAACTTCTCGCTTACCTACCGCACCCTGGGCGACTACGAGGTGAAAAACATCTACGTGGATAAAGATTCGCTCGCATCCCGCGGCCTGACCCAGGACGATCTAGTACAGATTCCCTGGGAGGATTGGGAGACCGAGGAGGAGATCGAGAACATCGTCGAGGTGGTAGATGCTGCCCGCGTTTCCAAGCTTATGGAAGAGTCCGATGTGATCTTCAGCTTCTAAGGCGATTTCTGTCAAGTGAAATACCATCCTGCTGATCTTTTGGTCCGTCTTCCGGGTTGCGGCAACCGTTACATAGTTCACTATGCGCTGGTTGTTGCGCCTTTTGAATACGAACGAAAATCCGACGCAATCTGGTATACCATGTTTCCGTCAATCGCCTATAGAGAGGGTCCGAATGAGCATCCTGCACACCGTCAACAAGTCGCCGTTCGAGCGCGAAAATCTGGAATCTTGCCTCAAATTCGCCAACCGGGGCGACCCCGTACTCTTGATCGAAGATGGCGTTTACGCGGTTCTGAAGGGTACGCTCGTGGAGCAACCGCTCAAGGCCGCGCTCGATAAACAGTCGATTTATGTCCTGGGCCCCGACCTTGCGGCCCGCGGATTCGCTGAAGACCGCGTGATCGAGGGGATCAAGGTCGTAGACTATGCGGGTTTCGTGGATCTAGCGGCGGACAACGACAAGGTCCAGGCTTGGCTCTAGTGCAGCTGCGCACAAAAACCGGAAACAAGGACCACGAATCGACCCGCATGTTGCCATCGGTACAAAAAGCTCCGCTCCCTCCCCGGGAGAGGGGTTGGGAAGAGGGGATTGATCCGGATGCTCTCGACGATTGGCAGCCTCGAGTCGGTAGCGTCCCCGAGGTAAGCACCAGACCGATATTATCGGTACTTCGGTGCCGCTGTGCTGGTTTTCAATTTTCAAGCAAGAGGAGAATCATCATGCCTATTGAAGTCAACGGTAAGACGCTGGAAACCGATGAAGAGGGCTATCTTGCCAACATCAACGACTGGGAGCCGTCCGTGGCCGATGTCATGGCCAAGGAAGATGACCTAAAGCTGACGGAGGAGCACCGGGACATCATCAACTTCCTGCGCGAGTATTATGAGGAGTATCAGATCGCCCCGGCGGTACGGGTACTGACTAAGGCCGTCGGCAAAAAGATGGGCAAGGACAAGGGCAATAGCAAGTATCTGTATGGCCTGTTCCCCTACGGTCCTGCCAAGCAGGCCTGCCGCTATGCCGGTCTCCCGAAGCCGACGGGCTGCGTCTGAGCGACGCATGTCGCCAGCCCGGCTTCCCTAGAAGCCATGGCCGGAATACCGATAGCATCGGTTGGGTTCTTCCGTGGAGAATTCTTTTTTTGCCACGAATCAATGCAAATCAATCGAGATGGGTTTACCACCAGTGCTGGTTCCTGGTCCGTTGACGTTAATTTGCGTCCATTTGCGGCTGAGTTTCCGTGAGGACCCCTGCCGGCTCGGCATTATCGGTCGTTGAGAGCGTCCGTACCCGGGTGCTCGCCGCGTTGCCGGTGGTCCGGGGGGCGGCCCTGTCCCCCGGTCCTTTGACAGCTCTACTGAAGGTAGCGGGAAGATGTCATTGCTGACGGTCCTATACGCCATCTTGTTCTATATCTCCGCCGCCGTGCTGGTGGCGGGCTTAGTCCGAAAGATCGTGCAGTACGCGCGCACCCCCGCGCCCCTGAAGATCCCGACCACGCCAGCGCCGATTACCAAGACCGGCGTCACCCTGCGCCTGGCTCGGGAGGTCGTCTTCTTCGAGAGCTTGTTCAAGGGTAACAAGTGGATCTGGATCTTCGGCTGGATCTTCCATTTCGGGCTCTTTCTAGCCACCCTGCGCCACCTGCGCTATTTCATCGAGCCGGTGTGGCTGCCGATTCAGCTGGTTCAGTCCTTCGGCATCTATGGGGGGATCGCCATGGTGGTGGGGCTTGCGGGTCTGTGGGCGCGGCGGGTGCTGGTCGACCGGGTGCGCTACATCACTAGACTATCGGATCGCCTGCTCCTCGCGTTGCTGATCCTCATCGGTCTCAGTGGACTGGCGATGACCTACCTCTTCCATGTGGACGTGGTTTCCATCAAGCTATTCTTTCGTGGCCTCGTGACCTTCGACTTCTCTCCGCTGCCTGCGAACCCCCTGTTGCTCCTGCACCTGCTGCTGGTGGCGACCCTCATGATCGTCTTCCCGTTCAGCAAGCTGTTGCACCTGCCTGGGTTATTCTTCAGCCCCACGCGAAACCAGGTGGACGATCCCCGTGAGCGACGGCATCTCGTGGCCTGGGCTAAGGGTCTGGAGCAGTAACCGGGACTCAGGGTTGGTTGACATCATCGTGGCGCCGACCGCTGATAGATAAAGACTAACGGGATGATGCGGGATTAAAGGGGTTATTTCTCTGAATAATCAGTTATAACATCCTGTGAATTCTGGAATTCCCGTGAATCCCGTACAAAGACAAGTCCGGAGTCAGGATTTACTCCTTATTGAATGTCGACATGCCCTGATACACATATGCTTTCAGCTACCTTGATGACTTGAGTTACAGGGTCCCCACGGAAGATTTAACCGCGGATCAACGCAAATGAACGCAATCGGATTAAAAACCCTTGATGCCGGTGGGCTGATTTGCGCTTATTCGCGTTCATTTGCGGCAAAAAAGAATTCTCGAGGTAGCCGCTGAGGGGCTAAGAACATGGCAAAGGCAGATTTCAACGTACCGAAGCTCAGGCAGTACGCGGAGATACCGGCCCTCGAGCCGGACGTGATGGCGCGCAGCAGCCCCTTCCTCTCCAAGCCCGAATTTCAGGAGCTCCTCGGCTTCCCCGGGGACTTGGTCGAAGGTTGGGAGCAGAAGGCCGTCGCCAAGATGGGAGAGCTGCTCGGCAAGTATCGTTCCCTGCGCGTCTATCTAGATGCCTGCGTCAAGTGCGGCTCCTGCACTGACAAGTGCCACTATTACCTCGGCACCAAGGACCCCAAGAATATGCCAGTGGGGCGTCAGGACCTGATGCGTAAGATCTACCGGCGTTACTTTACCCTGGCTGGGAAGCTCTTCCCCAAGCTGGTGGGCGCCGAGGACCTGACCCGGGAGGTGTTGGACGACTGGTACAGTTACTTCCATCAGTGCTCCCAATGCCGCCGCTGCTCGGTATTCTGTCCCTATGGCATCGACACCGCGGAAATCTCCATGGCCGCGCGTGAGATCATGGACAGCATCGGGATGGGTCAGAAGTATTGCAACGAGATCATCGGTAAGGTCTACAAGGTCGGTAACAACTTAGGATTACCCGGCCCGGCCCTGGAAGACACCCTGGAGGGTCTGGAAGAAGATGTAGAGGACGACACCGGCGTAGCGGTCAAGTATCCCCTGGATCAGGGGGGGGCCGATATCCTGTTGGTCACCCCCTCGGCGGACTTCTTCGCCGAGCCCCATGTGGATGGTCTGATCGGCTACGGCAAGGTGTTCCATGAGGCTGGCGTATCCTGGACCCTGAGCTCCTATGCCTCCGAGGCCGCCAACTTTGGCATGTTCATCGGCTCCTACGAGAACATGCGGCGCGTCTCCCAGCGCATCCGCAAGGCCGCCCAGGATCTGGGCGTCAAGCGCATAGTCTTCGGCGAGTGCGGCCATGCCTGGCGGGTCGCCTACAGCTTCCTCAACACCCTGGCCGGTCCCTGGGATTTCCTCGACCCGAACTATCCCGTACCCCAGCATATCTGCGAGTTCACCTACGACCTGATCAAGGCCGGCAAGCTCAGGTTCGACAAGTCGCAGAACGACGACATGGTCCTCACCTATCACGACTCCTGCAACGTGGCCCGGGCCACGCGCATGGGTGACAAACCGGGCGGTCAGTTCGACATCCCGCGGGCCATCCTCAAGGCGACCTGCAACCACTTCTACGACATGGACGAAGAGACCATCCGCGAACGCACCTTCTGTTGCGGCGGGGGCGGTGGCCTACTCACCGACGACCTCATTGAGCTGCGGGTCAAGGGCGCCAAGCCCCGGGTGGAGGCCCTTAACAACCTGATGCAGGAAAAGGGTGTCACCCACATGGCCGCCATCTGTGCCATCTGCAAGAGCCAGTTTTCCAAAGTCCTACCCTTCTACGGCATGGAGATGGACCAGATCGTCAGCGTACACCAGCTAGTATCCAACGCCATCATCCTGACCGACCAGGAGACGGAGAAGGATGAAGACCGAGAGATCAATGAGGCGGCCTGAGTAGGGTAGGGGGGCTGTGCCCACCGGGTTAGACTTTGGTTTACATTTTGGATCTGCAGATTACGCAGATTCTCGCGGATGAAAAGGTGAATATCAGCAGGGCGTAGGATGCGGTGAGCGTGGTTGGTCATTCAAGGATGGTACTACTGGGAGACGCGAACCGCATCAGTGGTCTCGGTTCAATCCGGGAGCAGAAGCGTTAGCCGCAAATGAATGCGACGCGAGACCGAGGTAATTGTTTAGCCTCCACCTCATTCCGGCAGGGATTGCCGGAATCTTCCGGTGTGCCAGGGATGGCAAATGAGCGGGAAGCAGCCCGACGTCTTTATTCTGGTGACTAGTCCAGGTTGCAGGGGGGTAATGATGATCGCAATATAAGTAGCAATGATGTACTTTGATAAGTCCATATTTGATCGTATGGCAAATATGAAATACTGGGAAATAGCTAACCGGTTAGAGGAAAGGATTAATGATACCGGTATCGAATCAATTCCAGCTTATAGAGGGGCGGCGCGTTTATATGGTCTGCGTGATGAGAGAAAGATTACCGTTTATGTCGATGTGTTTGTTAAGATAAAGAAAACCGATTATGATATGAGCAAGATAAGGAGGTTTATGGAAAATCAGGATTTGATTTAAGATCCCAAATTGATACCACTTAGGATGCTTGCAGATATCCTATGTTGAGGAATAGCCATCCAATGGATCCGATTTCATGCACAAAAATGTGCACCCTGCACGGGACCTGGAAAAACTACCGTTCCTGATTCTGACTATAGCCAGTTATATAGGGCGAATTTAGATCGCCTTTGCAAGTTATGTGGTATGCTCCTGAAAACAACAAGTTGTTAAAGCTTTGTTTCTCGGATTCTGGGATTCGTATCCTGGATACTTTAAAGATGCAGCAGATTACCATGGTGTACCGTACTTTAATGCTAGCCGTTATTTTGCAGCATAGAGAACAATCCAGAGATGCCAGTGGTTTTCTTAAGGTTCTTCAGTTCGGAGAAGGATCCGTGACAACTTTCAGCGCGATTCTGGATGAATATATATATTCGGTTTAGTTCCTGATAATCAATAAGGATTATCTGGTTTTGCAAATATGTCCTATAGTATACCTAGGAAGGTTAGGGAAGTTAAAGCATATGACGGTGCTGGTGGGCTGAAAAACAGCGGTATGTAGTAAATTTTTAACTGATACGTGGCTGAGAGTCTATATCTACCAGGCTGCGTAGCGACTCAAGCCACCTGCCAGTTAAAGACTACCACCTATAGTTTTAATCCGACCGTCATGAATGAAGGTTCGGGTGATCGGAGATGGAGCGCCATCTCTATATATGAAAACAAATCAGATGCAGAAAAATGTTCCGGTTTTGACTCCATTAATTCCAAAACTTGGTGTCACTAGTGCCAATGCTGTTGATAACGCTAAACGAGCAGGATTCTCACGGAAGATGCAGCCCGCAGATGAACGCGAATGAATGTAATGGCATTGTATGGAACGGAACCGATGATAATCTTCCAGCTCCCACATCAGGGAATCACATACCTTACTGTATACGACCAATTAAACACACACGAATGAAATATGTTCTGCTTATCATTGCACTTAGCGCTTGTTCGGCTGTAGTGGCGAAATAGAAAAATTGCAATCACTCGGCATGGATCATTTTACAAAAGGGAAAATGAAAATTCGTAATGAAAATTTCGAAGTTAAGAGCGGGGAGAAACGCTGTACTCATCTAAATGCGTGACCAGAGTATACATCGCGAAGAAATCATTGGATTGCTCGGCGAACAAACCGGTATTATTGACTACATCTCAGCAATTTTATAGGGCCGGATTCTGTTCCGATAGTTACGGAAAGGGATGTTTGCTTATGTTCCCGAATAGCGTAAAGCACTGGTCGAGTCTTAAGGTTAGAGATCATTCCTCCGGCTCTGATGTGCCAAACCCCGCCGGCTTATATTCGTTAGAATATAATGGTGAACTGATTGCGGCCGATTAGGGAGAAGGGAAAGGAGTAAACCCTGATCTGCAGGTTTGTCCTAAATGGTATTAGGCTTCACGGGATTGACAGGATGTTATGGAAAATAATCCTGTCAATTCTGAACATCCTGTTAATCTTTCCCTATTAAGCGGTTGGCACCGCGATTATGTCAACAGCCCCGATTTATTAAAGAATTCTAAATGAGTTCTACTGGTTAGGAGAACGATCGATGGCGACTACCAGCGACGAAATGACCACCAAGCTTTCCTGGCGTAGGTTCGAGGACGGCGCAAGCACCTGGGAAGACTTGACCGAGAAGATCTTCGTCCAGGACACCTCTCACAAGTGTCCTACCTATGTGCACAAAACGCCCCCCTGCCAGGGCAGCTGCCCGTCCGGCGAGGATATTCGCGGCTGGCTGGCCATCGTCCGTCAACAAGAGCTGCCGCCGGAGGGGATGGACTGGAAGGAGTATGCCTTCCGCCGTTCCACCGACGCCAATCCCTTTCCCTCCATGATGGGGCGGGTCTGTCCCGCGCCCTGTCAGGACGGCTGCAACCGCAACGAGCTCGAAGACTTCGTCGGCATCAACTCTGTTGAGCAGTACATTGGCGACAACGCCATTGAGCAGGGGTACAAGTTCAAGGCGGGCGCTGACACCGGCAAGAAAATCGCTATCGTCGGCGGCGGTCCGGCCGGGCTGGCGGCCGCCTACCAGCTGCGTCGCATGGGCCATGCCTGTACCATCTTTGAGGCTAACGCCGAGCTCGGTGGCATGTTCCGCTACGGCATCCCCGGTTATCGGGTGCCGCGCAAGGAGCTGGATGCGGAGATCGACCGCATCGTCGCCATGGGCGTCGAGATCCGTACCAATGCCAAGGTTGGTACAGACATTAAGGTCGCAGATCTGGATCAGGACTATAATGCTGTCCTCTGGGCCCTGGGATGCCAGAGCGGGCGTGGGTTGCCGGTGTCCGGTTGGGAGGGGACCCCCAACTGTGTCTCCGGCGTCGCCTTCCTCAAGGCCTTCAACGAAGGCCGCATGAAGATAACCGCCGACAAAGTCATCTGCATCGGCGGCGGCGACACCTCCATCGACGTGGTCTCGGTCGCCCGCCGCCTGGGGCATATCGAACACACCAAGCCCGCCGACCGTCCCGAATCCGTCATCCATGACGGCTATGTTGCCCATGACACCGCGGTAACCGCCGCCGCCCAGGGTGCCGAAGTCACCCTCACCTCCCTGTTCAGGCGCGCCGAGATGATGGCCGCTGAGCACGAAGTCCACGACGCCCTGACCGAAGGCGTTACCATTCTGGACGGCATCATGCCCCTGGAGGTCATCAAAAACGAAAACGGTCGCGCCACGGGGCTCAAGGTCTGTGACTGCACCATGGATGGCATGAAACCCATCCCCACCGAAGGCACCGAGCGCATCCTGGAAGCGGATCTCATCGTCTCTGCCATCGGCCAGGGCGGCGACCTCACGGGCCTAGAAGAATTCGACAACGGGCGCGGCCTAATCGACGCCGACAAGTTCTACCAGGTACCGGACCGGGCGGGCCACTTCGTGGCCGGCGACATCATCCGCCCCCACCTGCTGACCACCGCCATCGGCCAGGCCTGGGTCGCCACTCAGTCCATCAACGAATATGTGATGCAGGCGCCCCACGCCCGTCGCCCCAAGGTGGATGTGCATCATTTCAACCTACTCAAGAAGATGGAGGAGGCCCAGCTGGCCCCCGAGCGGTTCGATGTGAAGGAACGCGGCGATATGCGGGGCACCTCCGACGGCAACTGGGCCATCCACAACTACGAGGACCGCTCGGGCGTGGAAGTTATCCCCCACGACGAGCTCTTCCTGGGCCATTTTGCGTTTCACGCCCGCAACAAGCGCAAGGAAGATGTCCCCACCGCCGACGAGGTGTTGGGCCATTTCCACGAGCGTCTGATCGGTCTATCTGAAACAGAGAGCATTGACGAGGCCAAACGGTGCATGAGCTGCGGCATGTGCTTCGAGTGTGACAACTGCGTCATCTTCTGCCCCCAGGATGCCGTCTATCGGGTCAAGAAGGGCGAGAATACCACCGGACGCTACGTGGCCACCGACTACGCCAAGTGCATCGGCTGCCACATTTGCTCCGACGTATGTCCCACGGGCTATATTAAAATGGGGCTGGGCGAATAACTACGAGCGAGACCATGGTCAGAGCCTTTATCTCTCTGGCTCCCACGCTCCAGTGTGGGAGCAGGCCCGGACGCTCTGGCGTCATGGAGCCTTGGCCGCCGGAACTACTACACCGGCATTCCCGCGCCGGAGCCTGGGAGCGAGTTAGAAGTTGTCTCCTGGCGATTGGCATCGCGACGGTCGGCCTTGCCCCCGCCGCAGCGGCCGATTTCGCGCAAGGCGATTATGTCACCCCTGGCTCCAAGGCCGCCGGACTCGGAAACTGCGTGCGGGAAACCGCCTTCATGCGGCGCAATCACATGGAGCTGATCGAGCACCAGCGTGACGTGACTGTGCACCAGGGTATCCGCAGCACCACCGATAGCCTGGCGGGCTGTATCGATTGCCATGTAGGCTACGACCAACAAGGGCAAGCCGTGCCTGTGTACGCGGACGGGCAGTTCTGTGAGACTTGCCACGAGTTCGTGGCGGTGCGCCTGAATTGCTTCGACTGCCACTCGGGTGTGCCCGTGCACCCGAGTACCGAGATGGGAGACCCGATCCGGACGGGAGGAGGACAGAAGGTCGGCCTGTCGACCGGGAGGTCGGAAAAGGTAGATGGCATGCGCGATGTCAAGCAGGGGGTAGGCGAGTGACCATGAACGAACACAAAGAACGGGTCGATACCTCGAGGCGCGGCTTCCTTGGTACCGCGGCCGCCGTGACCACGGCTACCCTGGTGCCCGGCGTGGTACTGTATCGCCTGGCCGTCGCCGAGCCGCGGTCCGAAGCGGTCACTAGTGAAGTGCGGTGGGGCATGCTTATCGACAGCACCAAGTGTACCGAAGGCTGTGATGCTTGCGTCACTGCCTGCAACCGGGAGAACGGCCTCGACCTCCAGGAAAAGCCCGAGGGTGAAGACGCCGGTAAGTGGGATCGCCAGGTCGCTAAATGGATTCGCATGGTCAAGGTCAGGGACGATCTGACCGGTCACGAGAGCCGTCTGCCCATGATGTGCCAGCATTGCGAACACCCGCCCTGCGTGGACGTGTGTCCCACCGGTGCCTCCTTCAAGCGGGCCGACGGCATCGTCATGGTGGATCGGCACACCTGCATCGGCTGCCGCTACTGCATGATGGCTTGCCCCTACAAGGCCCGCTCTTTCATTCACGAAGTGGTAAACACCAGGCTCACCCGCGTGCCCCGCGGCAAGGGCTGCGTCGAGAGCTGCAACCTGTGCGTGCACCGCCGGGACAACGGGACGCCTTCCACAGCCTGCGCCGACGCCTGCGCGACCCAGGGAGGTGGGGCGGTCCTGTTCGGCGATCTCAAGGACCCCGAAGGGCCCCTGAGAAAGGCCCTAGCGGTTCTCCCGAGTCGCCAGATTCGCGAAGACCTCGCCCTCAACACGGGCGTGCGCTATGCAGGTGTCTAACTTGCGAAGCCCCCTCTCCCTAGGAGGGTATCGCAAGGCCCCTCTTCCGCCGGGAGAGGGGTTGGGGTGAGGGGATTGAAAACCACGGGTAGTGGTGGTCTTTAACTGGTAGTGAGGTAGGTTGGGCCATTGTGCGGCCCGGTAGACCTGGACTATCAACCACCCTAAAATTTATCACCCTGAAAACAAATTCGGCTCATGGGGCCAACTGTGTGAGCGCTACCCATAGATTGGAAGGTTCATGGGGCTAATTGTGCGGCGTCACAGGGTTGGCTCCATGAGCCGCAGATTCTTCGGGTCTGGCAACGGTTGCTGCATTTTAATGTTTTGGACCTGATGGCTTGAACCTTGTGTCTATCATCGCTTCGCTCTTTTCCGGAAAGGGGCGTCAACCATACAAATCGTTGATGTTAGGTAGCCCACATGACGCCATGATACGAGGCCGGTGGAAACAAGGACTAAACAAATCAATTGCGATAATTATTATCGTGGCATTTTTTCGCAATCGAAAAACCATGAATGGGCATGATACACACGAATCTGATTCGTGTTCATTCGTGGTCTTGGTCCATTGGGCTAACGCCTCGGAGATGTTGTCATGAAAAGAATCGTCTATCGGGAATGGAAACTCCCGTCTCAACGCTACTGGAGCCTGCTCGCCATCCTGGCCGTCATCGCCGGCCTGGGCGGACTCGCCTTCGCCTACATGGAACACGAAGGCCACTGGGTCACCGGTATGACCAACCAGATTGTCTGGGGTACCCCCCACGTCTTCGCCGTATTCCTCATCGTCGCCGCCTCTGGCGCGCTCAGTGTGGCCTCCATCGGCGGTGTCTTCGGCAAAACCCTGTATAAACCTATGGGACGCCTCTCGGGCCTGTTGGCGGTAGCCTTGCTGACGGGTGGACTCATGGTGCTGGTGCTCGACCTGGGCCGCCCCGACCGCCTGGTGGTCGCCATGACCACCTATAACTTCCGCTCCGTCTTTGCTTGGAACATCTTCCTGTACACCGGCTTCATGGTTGTCGTCATCGCCTATCTCTGGACCATGGCAGAACATAAAGTCAAGCCCTACGCTAAGCCGGTAAGTTTTCTCGCCTTGGGCTGGCGGTTGGCGCTTACCACGGGTACCGGCTCCATCTTCGGCTTCCTAGTCGCGCGCCAAGCCTACGACACCGCCGTCATGGCCCCACTCTTCATCGCCATGTCCTTTGCCTACGGCCTGGCGATCTTCATGCTGGTGCTCCTGTTCGCCTTTGATCAAGACGAACGTCCTATCGGTAAGGTGATGCTGTTCCGACTCCGCAATCTGCTCGGAACCTACATCATCGCCGTTCTGCTCCTGGTACTGATCTACTTTCTGACCAAGCTCTACGGCGCCAAACACTACGACCTGGTGGCCTTCTATCTGCGCGGCGGCGGTATCTACACCAGCCTGTTTTGGTTCGTCTGGGTCCTTACCGGGGGCCTGTTTCCAATCGGTATCCTCTTCCACCCGGTCCTGGGCAAAAGCCGGACTTGGATCGCCTCGGCCTGCGGGTTGACAGTGCTGGGCGGGCTCGCCAGCATGTATGTCATCATCATCGGCGGTCAGGTTTACCCCATGCAGCTCTTCCCCGGAAAGACCATCCTCGAATCCGGTTTTTATGACGGTGTGGAGGGTTCTGTTGCCGCTTACGCCCCCAGCCTGCCCGAAGTCCTGCTCGGCATCGGTGGTGTAGCCGTGGCATTGTTAATCACCGCCGTCGGTATCCGTATGCTTCAGTTCCTCCCGGAATCCCTCGCCGATCGGGATGTGGATTCCCATGCGGCGAGGGCTTGATGCAGAAGAATTTGGGATGCAAAGGAGGAAACATCTTGATCCCGAACGGACGTCTTAATTTCTTCGGTAGCGTGCTAAGTTAAGCTTGTCATTCCGGCAGGGATTGCCGGAATCAGTCATAGGGATATGAAGATTCTCATAATTCTCAGGGCCTTCTGGTTCCGCCAATCTCTATCGAAGTTAGTGGCGTTGTCTTAACTTGATGGCATTGTCCATTATGAGGAGTACAAATGAGAACGATTGATATGAACAAGGTTGGTCCTGAATTGATCGACCTTGTGCAATGAGCAAGATCCGATAGATGAAGATATTGGAATCTTGGGCTCAGATGGTGATCTGACTGGCGCCATCAGGAGTAGGGATGCATACAAGTTACTTTTGAGGAAAGTTGGAGAAAAAGGCAGATTAGACAATCAAAGTGGGTAGTGGTTAAATTTAACTGGTAAAAGTAGATTGGGCTACTGTGCGGCTCGGTAGGCCTAGACTATCATCACGCTATCATTTAGAAATTTACCACTACCTCAATATGACCCTGATGTTCTCGATACCTCTTTATATTTTTATATATTCTCTGATCATACCGTCTATAATATACCCTGAACTAAAAGTACCATACCCAATGGCCCAAAAGCGACGCCCCCAATACTGCTTCAAATGCGGGAATCCTGATTGTAGTTTGCGCGATGTGTCCTCCCTTTAAGTAGCTTCATAATTTCACTAACCGACAACCTGGGCGGATAAGAGATGTAGAGAGGTGCATGGTCCTTGTTCACTACTCCCTGGATGATTCCTGTATCGTTAGCACTGCAGAACCAATGTCCGTACTCTTTTCTCTACATCCCTGTTCAGTACTTTATAGCGATACTTCGTGATCCATACCAGATGAACCTTCAGATCGTAAACGGCATGTGTCGCGTGCTTCTTCAGTCTCATAGCCAAAAAATACTAAAGCTCTTGGGCTAAGGTCCATAGTTTTTACTAGCGACCAGCAATAAAAAACAGAAAAGAAGAGCAGAAGCGAGTATATGAACCCGAATCGCCAAGCTTTGTGACGCCTCATCGCCCTTATCCGGTGAAGTTGAAGTCGATGAATCCTATTTCGGTGCGTACCGTGTTCGTGGGGAGGAAAGGGCGCGGGGTTGGAAGTAAAACGATTGTCTTCGGGATTCTGGAAAGCCATGGAAAGGGCTACACGAAAATCGCCCCGAACGCTTCCAAGAAGCTGCTACAGACCGCAATTCGGGGCCGCGCGGCATTGATAGCATCATCCACTCGGACGGCTGGGGGAGCTCGATGGGCTGGTGGGATAGAGGGTACAAAAAGCATTCCCATGTGAATTATGGTCAGCGTGGATTTTCCCGTGGTAATTGCCCTGTCAATGGCAATCTGGTCATATGCCAAACGAAGGCTTGCAAAATTCAATGGTGTTCCGCGGAGAACTTTCCATCTACACCTGAAAGAATGCGAATTTAGATTCAATCTTACTACCGGCTTAGTCAAGGTGGCAATAAGTCTCACATGCATATGGCCTGTACTTCGGTACATGACTGCATAAGTTGCATAGCATTCTGCTCCGGGAGATAATCGAGATCTGGCGGGAATACATTGGCACTCCAATTCGTTTATCGAGCCCGCAGTAATTCTCGCAAAGCGGGCAAAATTCTGATCGCTGCCTCGGCCACTGCCCTCTGCGGTATTTGAAGGAATGGATGCCGCCCTCCTTTGTATCTGGCTGATCGACTCGAATTGCTCATCGGTTGGGAATTGCTGCGTTTCCTGATAGGAAAAAGCAGCACCAGCTGATGGGCCTTCCCCCAAACGCCGACAAACGCCGAGTTGTCGATAATCCCCCATCGCCGGCGGCCGGTAGCTGGGATCCTTGAGGGACTCGTAGCTTTACAAATGAGTCAAGTTTACGCGCTGCACATTTAATTACCCTCTCCCCAACCCCTCTCCCATCTAGGGAGAGGGGCTTTTGTACGCACTGTGCAAAAAATTCACGCATCAAAGTCTTAAGGGAAAGCCTCGCTGATAGCTGGCGACTAGCAGCTAAAAATAGGTATTCACCGCGGCGTCCAGGGTATCGCGCATATCCGGATCGTCCGTCAGCGGGCGTACCAGGGCCATCTGACAGGCAGACTGGGCATCGATGCCCTTGCCGATGAGCTGGGCGGCATAGACCAGCAGCCGGGTGGACATGCCCTCGTCCAGGCCGTGACCTTTGAGGTTACGGCTGCGGTGGGCGACCTGGACCAGCTTCTCAGCGGTCCGGGTGTCCACGTTCCCCTCGTGGGCGACGATCTCGGTCTCGATCTCGGCCTCCGGATAGTCGAAGTCCATGGCCCCGAAGCGCTGTTTGGTAGACTGCTTGAGGTCTTTCATCAGGCTTTGGTAGCCCGGGTTATAGGAAATGACGAGCTGAAAGTCCGGATGGGCCGTCACCAGCTCGCCCTTCTTCTCCAACGGCAGATTGCGGCGGTGGTCTGTCAGGGGATGAATGACCACTGTGGTGTCTTGGCGGGCCTCGACCACCTCATCCAGGTAGCAAACGGCGCCGACGTGGGCAGCTACGGTCAGGGGGCCGTCCTGCCACTTGGTACCGTTGATGTCGAGGAGAAAGCGTCCCACCAGATCGGAGGCCGTCATATCCTCGTTACAGGCAATCGTAATCAATGGTTTCCGCAGCTTCCAGGCCATGTACTCGACGAAGCGGGACTTACCGCAGCCGGTCGGGCCCTTGAGCATGACGGGCATACGCACATCATAGGTTGCCTGGTACATCTCCACCTCGTTACCCACAGCCCGGTAATAGGGCTCTTTTTCGATTAGATACTGGTCACGGTCGATCTTGCTCATGATTGTTGATCCTGTTGGTTTGGATTGAACTGTAAAGGCGCCGGCCGAAAATAGGGGGTCACTCGATTGAAAAATCATCATCATGATGACCCTGATGTTCTCGATGTATCTTTATATATTCTCTGATCATACCGTCTGTAATATACCCTGAACTGAAAACACCATACCCAATGGCCCAAAAGTGACGTCCCCAATACTGCTTCCTTATTGGCCAGTACCTTAATAGCGATACTTCGTGATCCATACCAGATGAACCTTCAGATCGTAAACCGCATGTGTCGCGTGCTTCTTTGGTCTCATAGCCAAGAAACACCAAGTCCCCTGGACTAGGTTTTACTAGCGACCAGCAATAAAACACGAGGGTCTAGATAACTTTAAGCACTGCAACTGCATACTAAGGCATATGTTGTGCAGGGAAAAAACAGGTATTTCAGGCATTCACATACCTCCGAAGCCAAATTCAGATGGATTATACATTATTTTGCACGCGATTTACTGGCCTCGAAAACCGCCGAGCCGAGTGATGTAAGCCGTCCGACGATCAATCAGCTGTTATTTAACAGACCAGAATTGTTCAGCTTTGTGACGCCTCATCGCCCTTCTCCAGTGAGGTTGAAGCCGATGAGTCCTATTTCGGTGGACGCCGTGTTCGGGGGAAGAGAGGCCGCGGGGCCGGGGGTAAAACGATTGTCTTCGGGATTCTGGAACGCCACGGGACGCCGCCAAGAAGGCGCTACAGGTCCCGATCCGGGGCCAGGTGGTCTTTAGACCGCATCATCCACTCGGACGGCTGGAGGGACTACGATGGGCTGGTGGATAGGGGGTACAAGGAGCTACAAAAAGCACTTCTATGTGAATCATGGTCAGCATGAGTTTGCTCGTGGTAATTGCCATTATCAATGGCATTGAATCACTCTGGTCATATGCCAAACGAAAGCTCGCAAAATTCTAATGGTGTTACACGAAAAACTTTTCATCTACACTTGAAAGAATGTGAATTTAGATTCAATCATTGAGAGGAAAACTTATATGAGCAGAATACTTACTTTGCTGAGAAAAAATCCTCTCTAAAATTGTCTAAACCCAACACGATAATCACCAACTCTCATTCCGCATTCAGTGGAAAATCAGTGAGCCATTTTATATTACCATTCAGACCCTCTTCAAGTACCTTATGTTTTTCAACTATTTTCCTCACTTCAGGTGTCGGAATAGCCTTCAGGTCTTTAAATTGCCGGAGGTTTTAGTTCGACAGCCTACACATCGACCAGCAAGGTACGAGGGACGTAGAGCATTACGTGAGTTCAACAACGCATTTTTGACGGCCGGTACGTTCAGGTGCTCTTTAACTGCAGGGGTTGGATCTCGCGGGGTTCTTCTCCATTCATTACCAGGTGCCAGTTGTCCATCAGATCCTCTTGATGGAGCTCGACCCGCGCTAATACCAGCCTTGTTTGCTTCCGAGGCAAGTTGCTCTCGATCGATTCACAGGCTTGAATATCTACGGTTGCTTTATATTCCGCGTAGTAAACATGGAAATACGGCGGCGGGTGCTCGCCGGGGGCAAAATACATGCGGATGATTGCGATTGACATCGCGACATTCGGACTCTCCGGATTCGCGGTCAGGACTTGCCTGGAAGGCGATAGGAGGATGTCCATAATCTCCCATCGGGACCGCACCCAACAAGACCTCATCCCCGAGCACCAAGGTCCCGGTGAAGCAAGCGCGATCCTCGAACCTTATCACTAGCGGTCCCGTGTAGGGAACCAAGTGTCTTTTGCTGTCGACCGTCGTCACCTCCCGTTGGTATACCAGCTGAAGCGCAATATGTCCCGGTGCACATTAGGTGGAACGAACCCGTATCGACCAGGCATTTTACCGCGATCGGGTCGAGGTTCCGAATCTATCGGATTCGGAAGCTCGATTCGCGCCCTTATTAAGGCCCATGGTTCACTCCAATGCCGTCGCTGAAATCCAATGCCATTAAGTTAAACATTGCCCCTCAGCAAGACAGACGATATGGTTCAGAGAGTATATTAAAGAGGCATCGGTAACATCAGGGGCATCATGATGATGATTTTCCAATCGAGTGCGCCCCGACTTTCAGTCCTTTCGAACTGACTTCAGTCTGAGGCTTTCAGTCGGCTTTAGCCGAAATAGCGACTTTCAGTCGCTCCCCAGACTGTGGACTTTCAGTCCATAGTGGTTGATGGCTAATGAGTTTCCCCTCTGCGTCCTCCGTGTCTCTGCGGTTCAAATTCCTTATCTTCTTCGTGCCCTTGCGGTTGAATTCTACGATTCAAGGTAACCCCCCACCCCGCATCGCGGAGCAGGGGGTATTTCATTCAGGCACCGCCTGAACAGACATCACACGGGCTTGCCGCGGTAGACGACCATTTCGGCGCCCTTGGACTGGGCATAGTTGTCGTAACCGACCAGACGCACGTGGTTGTTGGGGTGGGCCTTGTGGCAGGCATCGGCCTCGCTCAGCACAGCATCCACGTCGGTCTCACCGAACATGGGCAGCTTCCACATGTACCAGTAGTGGCTGAAGGCGTTCTCCGGCTCGGTGTGCTCAACGGCCGGGTTCCAGCCCTTGGAGACGATGTACTCCACCTGCTTGCAGATCTGGTCCTTATCCATCTCCGGCAGGTAGGAGAAGGTCTCGAACTTGCGGCTCTTCACGTCGCTCAGGCTGGACGTATAGTCTTGCATTTCGCTCATTGGGTGTTCCTCTGCAAATACTCGGATGGGCTTGATGGGCTGTTGGTAATCGGTCCTTAGCGGGTAGCCGTTTCCGGCGGCGAAGTCGCCGGACAGCTATATCGCCAATGGCCCGGCTAACAGCTTATTTGTGAGCCACGTCCAGCTTGTCGACGGTGTCAAACTCGAACTTGATTTCTTTCCAGGTCTCCATGGCGGCCTTGAGCTCGGGGCTGCTGGCGGCGGCCTTGGTGAGGACCTCTTTGCCTTCCTTCTCGATGGCAACGCCCCGGTTGCGGGCCTCGACGCAGGCCTCGAGGGCGACGCGGTTGGCCGCGGCGCCAGCCGCGTTGCCCCAGGGGTGACCCAAGGTGCCGCCGCCGAACTGTAGGCAAGCATCGTCGCCGAAGATGGTGACCAGGGCCGGCATATGCCAGACGTGGATACCGCCTGAGGCGACCGGGAACAAGCCAGGCATCGCGCCCCAGTCCTGATCGAAGAAGATGCCGCGGCTGCGGTCTTCCTTGACGAAGCTGTCGCGCATGATGTCGATCCAGCCCAGGGTGGCTTCGCGGTCGCCCTCAAGCTTGCCGACCACGGTGCCGGAGTGCAGATGGTCACCGCCGGAGAGACGCAGGGCCTTAGCTAGTACGCGGAAGTGGATACCGTGGCGCGGGTGACGGTCGAGCACGGCATGCATGGCGCGGTGGATATGCAGCAAAATGCCGTTGTCACGGCACCACTGGGCCAGGCCTGTGTTGGCCGTGAAGCCGCCGGTCAGAAAGTCGTGCATGATGATGGGCGCGCCCAGCTCTTTGGCGAACTCGGCGCGCTTGTACATCTCCTCAGGCGTCGGGGCGGTGACGTTCAGGTAGTGGCCCTTGCGCTCGCCGGTCTCTGCTTCGGCTTTGTGGATCGCTTCCATGACGAACTCAAACCGCTGCCGCCAGCGCATGAAGGGCTGGGAGTTGACGTTTTCGTCGTCCTTGGTTAGGTCCAGACCGCCGCGCAGGCACTCGTACACGGCGCGGCCGTAGTTCTTGGCGGACAGACCCAGCTTGGGCTTGATGGTGCAGCCCAGCAGCGCACGGCCATACTTGTTGAACTTGTCGCGCTCGACCTGGATGCCGTGGGGCGGGCCGTTGCAAGTCATGACGTAGGCGAGGGGGAAGCGCACGTCCTCCAGGCGCAGGGCGCGCACGGCCTTGAAGCCGAACACATTGCCGACCAGGGAGGTGAAGACGTTGACCACCGAGCCTTCTTCGAACAGGTCGATGGGGTAAGCGATGAAGGCATAGTAGCATTCGTCGTCACCAGGCACGTCCTCGATGGCGTAGGCGCGGCCCTTGTAGTAGTCCAGGTCGGTCAGCAGGTCGGTCCAGACGGTGGTCCAGGTGCCGGTGGAAGACTCGGCGGCGACGGCAGCGGCGGCCTCTTCGCGGGGCACGCCCGGCTGGGGGGTAATCTTGAAGCACGCCAGGATGTCGGTGTCCTTGGGCGTGTAATCGGGCATCCAGTAAGTCTCGCGGTACTCTTTGACGCCCGCGCTGTATGTCTTGGCCATCAGTACATGTCCTCTTTATTTAGGGGATTGAAGAGCAAAGCCGGCGCTGCCACCGACCTTGAAACCGGGGTGCCGTCCGTGGGGTACCCCGCGACGGAATCTGGTGAGGGTGGTGGTGGTCTTTAAACTGGTAGAAGGTGGGTTGGATCGCTACGCAGCCTGGTAGACCTGGACGATCAACCACGCTATCAGTTAAAATTTAACCTCTCTCTCTGAGAGTATTATCAGGAAGCGAAACTATAATTACCATTCAATATTTCTAATAAGTGATATAAGAAATATATTATGCTTCGTGCTGCCCCATCCGAAGCGGCAGCGGGTCTGGTCGGTCGTGAATGCGACTTCCTGCGGCGATCCGGGGTAAACTCGCCGTAACCTTAAGGTTTCCGGTTACGGTAGTGGTAAATTTCTAACTGAATAAGGTGGTTGAGAGTCCAGGTCTATCGGGTTGCGTAGCGACCCAGCCTATCCTTAACCACCAGTTAAAGACCACCACTGCCCAGTGTTATAAGCAATGTCCCTGAACGAAAACAACCTGGTGTGGATGGATCTGGAAATGACAGGGTTGGACCCGTTCCATGATCGGATCATCGAGATTGCCACCATCGTCACCGACGATCAGCTGGGGGTACTGGCGAAGGGACCGGTGATCGCCATCCATCAACCCGAGCATGTGCTGGCCAAAATGGACGACTGGAACCGGCAACACCACGGCAATTCGGGTCTGCTCGCGCGGGTGCGGACGAGCGATTATGACGAGCAACGGGCGGAAGGCGAGACCTTGGCCTTTCTGGAGCTGCGTGTCCCGGCGAAAAAATCGCCGCTGTGCGGCAACAGTATCTGCCAGGACCGCCGCTTCCTGGCGCGCTGTATGCCGCGCCTGGAGTCCTACTTCCATTATCGCAATCTGGATGTCAGTAGCCTCAAGATTCTGGCCCAACGTTGGGCACCCCAGGTGGCCGAATCCTTCACCAAGGGCGGCGCCCATCTGGCCCTTGAAGATATCAAGGAATCCATCGCGGAACTGCGCCACTACCGGGAGCACTTGTTGAGGATTTAAGAAGCTGTTTGGTTAGGGTCCGGATAACTTTAGCCCGTCGGATTTTAGGTGTCGTGTCAGGTTCATTATGCAACCTCACTCATCGGCCGTATTTTTACCGGCGGCAGAGTTCGTCCTACCGCTTTGAAGTGACTGATGACATCCTCAATAATCAAGAACCATGGCAATTACCACGGGCAGATTCATGCTGACCATGGTTCACACGGAAATGCTTTTTGTACCCCCTATCCACCAGCCCATCGTAGCCCCTCCAGCCGTCCGAGTGTGATGGTGTATCGATGGCCACGCGGCCCCGGATTGCGGCCTGTAGCAGCTTCTTGGCAGCGTTCGGGACGATCCCCGTGTGGACTTTCCCGTGGCGTTTCAGAATCCCGAAGACAATCGTTTTCCCCCGGCCCCGCGCCCTTTCTTCCCCCGAACACGGCGCCCGCCGAAATTAGGATTCATCGACTTCAACCTCGCTGGAGAAGGGCGATGAGGCGTCACAAAGCTGAGCGATTCAGATCCGTAGTTTGAATAACAACTGCTTGATCGGTGGACGCCTTACATCACTCGGCTCGGCGATTTTCGAGGCCGGTAAATCATGCGTAGGATTGGGGTACAATCCGTCTGAATTTAGCTTCCGGTAAGGTGTGAACGCCTGAAATACCTGTTCCCCCCCTGCATAACATAACCTTAGCATGCAGTTGCAGTGCTAAAGTTATCTAGACACTTTCATTTACTGCTATTTGTACTGGAAAACGTGCAATACCTTCACTGCAAGTTAAAGATGAGGTTGATGTTATTGGAATGGCCCCTGAAGAGGAGTGCAGCAAAGAAATGTTTATTACAATTCGATGGGGAAAAGATGGTTTAGCAGTTCCACTGTCTCAACTCACTCCTATAGCTATTGCCGCCGCTGAGTCCCAGCGTTAAGTGAAAAAAGGTGCCACTAATGGCAGTCTTTCTTTGCATTAACATAACTTAAAAGCATAGCATAAGGATGCTTAGGAAAGCTAGATAACGTTAAGATCCATAGGAAATTATTCTGTGTACTATAAGAACTATAGTGAAAGAATCACTTAAACAAATCAATCCAGCCGAGTGCTAACGCGTCGGTTGATTGACGCGCTAGCCGGCGACTGGTAGCTGGCGACCGGAAGCCGTTGGAATGTCGACAGAACTTGGCTACGGACATCCATCCGCGCTTCGTTTGTCTAGTGCGGTCAGAACTTAAAGATCGCCCAGCCGATCCTGGAGCGATGCGGGGGCGAGGAAAACGAATGAGCGCCCCATTTTCTGCTTTACCAGGATTCCAAGCTCGGCCAGGTCCGGGCGGTCTGGTAGCCGATATTGTGGCTCTGACGGTGCCCTTCGATGGTGTAACGTGCGCCCGGATGCCCAAGCACATGGCGGATCAGCGCGAGCTGACGGTAATTGAAAGCGGCCTGCAGTTGTTCGGACGAGCACAGCAGCGACTCGGTTTCATGCAACTCCTCGGCTTTGCGGCGTAGATTAGGCATGGAGTTTGTCGACCGCTTTGGCAATGACCGTTAATTGATGGATGAAATAGATAACGTCGCTGTCGTCCGTCTCGGTGAACAGGTAAGAGCGACTGTATTGGGCCTGGGCCTGTTTCAGCACCCTGGAGATCGAGACGAATTCCAGCAGCCAATAGCCGCTGGATAGGGCGGACCAAATCGACTAAGTAGAGCACAGGCGCCCTAGCCGTTTCCATCGACGACCGGGTGGTCGGGGCGAGCGTAAAGTGCAGGAGAACTGCGCGGATGAGCGGATGAACGAAGGGCTCGCTGTCGGCCTCGTTCGCGAACCGGCACAGTAGATACAAGCGCTCGGGGAGTTCATGGGCGGCGGGGGTATATGCAGGACGCTGTTGCCGCGATGGTCGACCACCTCGATGCGTTCCCCCGGATGTTTCAGTCGGCCTGCGGCGGTGGGGTCGTCCAGGGTGTCCCGGCGCAAGACGCCGTGCAGCTCGAGAATTGTTTCCGGCGTCAGGGGATCGCGGATGTGCTCGGAGATCGAACGCATGGCTTGGAAGTTGCTAAAAATCATCTGCTCGCTCTTGCCCTGCGGCCGTCGCCCTTGGCGTAGCATCTCCTTGGCGACTTGGCGGGTCGTCGAGGCGCCTTACCAGCTGACTGGATAGTGATGGCCTTCTCGACTAGGGACTGGACCAGATAGGTGTCGCGGGTCGTGGAGTTGGCGATTGGAGCATCGCGGTGGATCTGGCCAGATACATCTCGATCGATGCGATGCAGCTGGCTGAGATATCGGATCGGCGAGCACGAACCGGAATGGGCGATCCGCCTTGTCCTGTAGTGGGAGCGGCTTATAGAGCAAGCGGCAGGCGCCCTTGACGACGAACCACCAAACCCTCGTGGGAGAGACCCTCGGGAGGCTTCTTGTGGCGGAGTTCGTCCCAATGCAGATAATATCCACCGGGAGTCGGCCCGATGGAGACGTTGAGCAGCCATCGTATATACTCGGCGCCGGCCTCATGCGACTGAGCGGCCGAGATTGTCATAATCGGGAGGAGGCAGAGTGAAGCTTCATGCGTGCCGCATCATCATGATATTTTGCAACACTGGAATTACTAATTTGGCATCTGTTTAGTAGTTTTTATGTAGAATCGGTGTCTTGTCGGGGAGCGGCGGAAACTACGACTAACACAGAATCTATTTACGAACCTGAATTACTAACTTTAGATTTAATAATATGCTAGCACGGAAAGGAAGGCCTGTTCCAAGCGTCGTGTTGCGTTGCGCCGCGTTCGGTGCCGCGCCTGTCCGGGCGCGGTTCTGCGATGATTCGGTGTTGGTTGGGGGAGCCGGCGTGTCGGGTTACGCTGCGTTTGTCGGTGTTTGTGTTCTTCGGGATCAGGCAGCGCGCCTAACTCGACCTACACCCAACGCGAGGTCCGCGCGGGGCAGGCTGCGCGGGGGTTGTGTGGGCGGACAGGTTGTATATTAAGACGCCGGCACTGATCCGGCTGTCTTGTAGGTCGGGTTAAGCGCATCCCTGCGGTTGCGGTGTGCTGCGTGGTCGGATCGCGCCCTAGCCCGACAACCGGCCGGTTAAGAAGCTCTTTGGTTAAACAGGATCGCACCCGCAACACCTCCGGTCCCTCAAACTGCGCTGTCCGGCGTTATTTGGTGCGGCCTGAGAAGGCGCCTAATGGTACAGGATTAACCGGATGCTCAGGATTGGCGGGATTTTTCCTGCGAGCGGGAGCCGGCTAAAACCAGAAAAATCATGTTAATCCCGCAAATCCTGTCCTAGTCTAGAGGGTATCGCAATAAGGTATCGATCTTTACCCTTTAATCCCCTCTCTACCCTGCCTGTTCCCTATAGGCAGGCGTCCATGGGGCGGCAGGCAGATAGCCCCTCTCCCAGTGGAAGAGGGGGGCTGTTGCGATACCCTCCCTATTGGCGAACGGCTCAAAGGGAGGTCGCAACCCGACAGCGCCGAATCATTCAGGATTACTTTTAAGGCGAAACCATGACTATCGATTTCTCCGAATACGTCACCAGTCTCAACACCGAGCCGGGACACGAGCACCGCCAGGCGCTCGAGTCTAGCTACCACGAGGCGGCCCGGGTCATGTCTCCCCAGGGGCTCGATCACTACCTCACGGGCATGAAGGCCATGTGTGCCCTGAACAAAGGGGAGGACCTGATCCTCACCTATGTCCAGGAGATGCCCGGCGTGGCCAAGGAGCTGGGGGAAGACGTTATCCCCGACATCGTCGGTGCCCTGATGAAGCTCGCCTCCCACACCTCGGGGACCGTGGTCACCCTGATGATGGCCAACATGCCCCTGGCCGCGACTCGACTCGGCGATGCCGATGTGATGCGTAGCTACCTCAAGCTGCTCCATCAGCTCGCCGGCAAGGCCCCGCGGGGGTTGCGTCCCATGATGGAGAACATGGACGAGCTGCTCTCCAAGCTCACGCTGGGGGGGTTACGCCGCTGGGCCTTGTGGGGCGCCCAGGCCCATCAGCGGGACCTGGACGGGCAGATGGCCTACTTCGGCCTCAAAACGGAGTCGTCCCGGTCCGTGCTCCAGAAGGAGCGCCGCGGGACCCTGTTCGTCGAAAATCAGCGCAAGCTCAACTTCTATCTCCGTGCCCTCTGGGCCCGCGCCTTCTTCATGCGCCCCACCTCCGGCGACTATGAGACCCGCCAGGGCCTCAAGCCCTTCATCGAGGACTTCCAGATCCATCTGCCGGACGCCTTCGACCCCTTTCGCGGCATCTCAGGGCTGGAGGTCTACCGAGCGAGCGCGGCCCACTGCGCGGCCCACATGGTCTATACCCGCCAACCGCTCAGCGCCGAGCAGCTGAGTCCCGCCCAGATGAAGCTCATCGAGCTGTTCGAGGATGCCCGGGTCGAGTATCTGGCGATTCGCGATTTCCCCGGCCTACGCAAGCTGTGGCTCGGCTTCTTCAAGGCCCCCATGACCCCGGACGATGAATTCGTCGAGCTCCACCCCATGATGGACATGATGATGCGTCTGGCCACCGCCCTGCTCGATCTCAACTACCGAGACGAAGATCCCCTGATCAACGGCACGGCCTCTGATTTTCGCCGCCAGCTTGAGGTCCGCGCCGATGACAACCAACTCAGCTGGGGCGCAGGGATCACCTTCTACAACCAGGTCGTCCAACGGGTCGCCTTGCCCAATCTGCGGGTCATGGAGAGCTGGCCCATCCCCTACCGGGACGACAATCGGTATCTCTGGGAATTCACCGAGAACCTGTTCCTGGAGGCGGGGCTGGACTATCTACCCGAGCACAAACAACAGGTACGCAAATACGTCTCCGCGGTGGAAATGGCCAACGAGGTGGATTGCGAGCTGGCCGGTGACGACGCCCAAGAAGTCTGGATCTGCGCCACCGAATTCTTCCCCTACGAAGACGAAGGCATCAGCTGCAACCAGATGTGGGGCAAGGAGCCAGTCTCCGATCCCTACCACTACCAAGAATGGGACTATCACGTCCAGCTCTTCCGCCCGGGCTGGGCCACGGTCATCGAGCGTCGCCAGGGCAAGGGCGACCCCGGCCTTATGGACGAAATCCTCACCAAATACAAGCCTATCGCCAGCCGCATCCACCGACTGATCGACGCCCTGCAACCCCAAGGCATCGTGCGCCGGCGCGGCTACGAAGAAGGTGAAGAGCTGGATCTCAACGCCGCGGTGCGGGCCATGATTGACATCCGACGCGGCGTCATGCCGGACCCGCGCATCAATATTCGCATCGACCGCCACATCCGCGACCTCTCCATCCTGGTGCTCATGGACCTCTCCGAATCTACCAACGAGAAGATCGGCGTGCAGGAAGGCGAGCCGGGCTACGACACCGCCTCCTCGATCCTGGACCTCACCCGGGAATCCACCGGCCTGCTGGCTTGGGCCATCGACGCCATCGGCGACAACTTCGCCGTCCACGGCTTCGCCTCCGACGGCCGCCACGACATCCAGTACCACCGCTTCAAGGACTTCACTCAGTCTTATGACGACGAGGCCAAATCCCGCATGGCCGGCATGCAAGGCGGCCTCTCCACCCGCATGGGCGCAGCCCTGCGCCACGCCAGCTGGCACCTGACCCAGCAATCGGCCCAGAAACGGCTGGTGCTGCTCATCACCGACGGCGAACCCGCTGACATCGACGAGCGCGACCCCCAATACCTGCGCCACGATACCAAGAAGGCGGTGGAAGACCTGGCCAGACAGGGTATCTACACTTATTGCCTGACCCTGGATCCCAACGCCGACCGCTATGTGGCCCGGATCTTCGGAGAGAACAACTACTCCATCGTCGATCACGTAGAGCGGCTACCGGAGCGATTGCCGGCGGTATTTGCGGCCATTACCGGTTGAGCCCGAAGCTGCTTGGAGAACTGGATTTTTTGTCGCGAATGAACGCAAATCAATCGATTCATCATTTGCGTAAATTTGAGGACCTATATACATAGCTAGCCAGGGCCGGTGGATTTTCCCTTTGTAGACCGGATGAAATCCAGAAGTTAGGTCCCTAAATTTGCGTGCATTTGCGACAAATAATTAAAGTCTAGATAACTTTAAGAGAGGATTTTCTCTCAGCAGAGAGAACACTCTATCATATGATAGTTTTCCTCTCGATGATTGAACTAAATTCACATTCTTTCAGGTGTAAATGAAAAGTTTTTTCGTGGAACACCATTGAATTTTACAAGCCTTCGTTTGGCATAATGATTAGAATGATTCAATGCCATTGGTAGGGCAATTAGCACGGGCAGATTCATGCTGACCATGATTCACACGGAAATGCTTTTGTACCCCCTCGGCCCCGCGCCCTTTCTTCCCCCGAACGCGGCGCGCGCCGAAATAGGATTTATCGACTTCAACCTCGCCGGAGAAGGGCGATGAGGCGTCATAAAGCTGGGCGATTCGGGTTCGTGGTTTGAATAACAACTGATTGATCGCCGGACGGCTTACATCCCTCAACTCGGCGGTTTTCGAGGCCGGTAAATCGCGCGCAAAATTAGGGTAGATTGGGTTGCTGGGCGGCCCGGTAGACCTGGACTATCAAGTACGTTGTCAGTTAAAATTTACCGCCATCCTTGAATCTTCTTGTCGCTCTTGACCAGAGGATAACGCTATGCTTAACATATAATCTACAGGGCGTGACCCTAACGAGTGGAAGATTTGAGATGGCCGCAGGCGAGACCCGGCTCCGGGAGTAAATGAAACGGGAGCGAATGGAATGAGCACCGAACCCCTACTGCATATTTCCAGCATCCAGGTGGAAGGTCTATTCGACCTGTTCGACCATCGTATCGACCTGAAACCGGACGACCGGGTCACCGTTCTCTTATGGTCCCAACGGGGTCGGTAAGTCCATGCTGCCGCGGATGGTCAGCGACCTGTTGCGCGGAAGATGCAGCTTGTTCCTGCAGATACCCTTTCGGCGCTTCGCATTGGCCTTTATCGATGGTTTCGAAATCAATTTGACGATCAATCCCCGTCCGAGCCAAAAGACCAAGACATTGAAACTGAGTTTGCGGAAGGATGGCGAGCAAAAGGAAATCTACGGCTTGTTGCTGCTGAGTAAAGATAGCACGGTCAGTTATCCAGTCAGGTCGTACTGGGGAGGACATAAGGACTCGACGAGAGAGACGGCAGATTGATGATCACTGTGGAGGCTGAAGAGCTCTATGCGGACGAAAGGCACCAAAAGGATCATAGGGATCGTTACGTACACGCGGAGCCTGAATGGTTGAAGGTGCTGTGTGGCAGTGTCGCTACTCGTTTGATTAAGGTGCAACGGTTGCTGCGCCTAAGTACGGTCCGTCCGAGTGATAATCAAGCTAAGCCCCGCACTATAGGGTGTTGGACTGCGCGAGTGATCTACGTGCCGGGATCAACGACACCATGGCCCGCTATGGTCAGCAATCCCAACGCCTGGATCAGTCCTTTCCAAAACGTCTGTTGAGCTCCCAGCCGCTGAGCTTGAGCATGAACGATCTCAAGGATCGCGTGAAGGAGCTGGATGACAAGCGGGTAGGGCTAAAGGAAATCGGCCTCCTAGACAAGGCTTGCGCGTGGCCTGATCTTCGATCGGTTGCGCTGGCTTGCGCTGCGCCGTGGCTGGGGCCTGCCGTTCATCGAGCTGGGTCCCGAGCGCTATGACGATCTGCCGGGGTCACGGCCCCATCGGCCTGCTGCGGATCGGTCTGCAACCGGTACTCGGGGATCTGAAATCGACTAAGGGCACCGAGGACATTGCCGCGCTACTGCGGGCGACCTTCGACGAGAGTGAGCTGAATCGAGGCGCATTCGGCCGATCGATTCGCGGCGTAGGAGTCAGCCAATTCGCCCTACCGGGTACTTCCACCCCTGGCTCCATGAGCTGGCACAATGAAAGCCCCTCTCCCTGGGGGAGGGCGCCGTGAAAGGGGCACGGCGTGCCGTGCCCCTACGATTTACGGCTCAGAAACAGAGTTTCGCGATATTCTGTATCCTTGATTTTCAATTACCTGCAGCGTCCAAAAATAGTGGCCTTACCTGAACCCGGGTCGGGTATCATCTTTTACGACACCTTCCCGTGGGGAGAGGGGCTTTGAGGCTTAACTTAATGCATTGGGTTTCAACAGTCCGGTCTCCCGCCAGCGCCGAATAATTCAGGGTTGATCTTACGGTCTGGCTTGTGGGCACCTTGATAAATTCAAGGAGCCTTCTACCCGGTGACAACCCCAGGCCCTAGCGGCTTGAAGCGAACGATGAGTAATGGCAACAGGGTCAGGTTGGCGATCAGCGCGATCAGCATGGCCAGACCGGTGAGCAGGCCGAAATAGATGGTGGGGATGAAATTCGACAGGACCAGGATGGAGAAGCCCAGGGTCACGGTGATGGAGGTGTAGTAGATGGCCCTGCCGACGCTGCCGTGGCTGCGCTCGACGGCGGCCCAGTAGTCGCCGTCGCGGGCGAACTCTTCGCGGACCCGGTGGGTGTAGTGGATGGTGTTGTCTACTCCGATGCCGATCGAGATGGCGGCGATGGTGATGGTCATGATGTCCAGTGGGATGCCGAGCCAGCCCATGGTGCCGAGCATGACGGTTGCTGCCGTCATGGTGGGCACGACGCCAATGGCGGCCAGCATCCGGTTTCGGAACAGGATCAGGAGCATGGCGCCGATGGCCAGGAATACTATCGCCAGGGTGAGGATCTGGGAGCGGAACAGGCTCTGGAGCACATTGTTGTAGAGTACCAACATGCCCGAGAGGCGTACCTGCGACTCTTCCAGGCCCAGCTTGGCGACCAGGTCTTTGCGGATGCGGTTGATCAGCTCGTCGCGCTGCAGGTTGGGATCAGAGTCGATGACACGCGCGAAGAAACGCAGCTGGTTGCCGTCGGCGGACATGTAGGGCGTGAACAGGGTATCGCGAATCTTCTCCGGGAGCCGCTGGTACAGGATGGAGAGGGTGAAGTTGTCCAGGGGCTCGTCGTTGTTGAGGAAGGTCATTAGGGCCATGGTGGTGGCGATCGAGAGCACCTTGCCGGTTTCGGGCAGCTTTTCCAGGTAGGCATGTATCTGGTCTGCGACCTCAAGCTGGAACATGTTAAACCAGTAGCTGTCCCCGCTGATCCCGATACCCTCATCCGCGGCCAGCCCGTCCTCATACAGGGGATCTGCTTCGAATTCATCCGCGCTCACGGTTTCCCCCTTGGCGGACGCCTCCTCGGCGGTCATTTCCAGGAAGCTCCGGTCCGGGTCGATGATCACGTCCAGGGGCGTGGTCCCCCCCAGCTGGCGGTCGATGAGGAGCATGCCCCGATAGATCTCGGTGCTCTCCTTGAAGTAATCGATAAAGCGGTTTTCCACCGTAAGCCGAAACAAGCCGGCGATGCTCAGGGCCACGAGCAGGGCGTAGAACCATAGGGTCGGGGTCTGGAAACGCTTTATGATCCGGGCCAGGGAGCGGGTGATGGCGGCGGTCACGTCGCGGTGACGGAAGACCGGTTTACCCGCCGCGAGCCGGATGGTGCTCGTCGGGAAGAGCAGGAAGCACAGGATGAACGCCAGCCCTGTGCCCACCACCATCATCCAGCCGAAGTCGATGACCGGGCGGATGCCGCTGATAATCAAGGAGACGAAGGCGACCTGAGTGGTCAGTACCGTATAGAGCGACGGCAGGAACTTGGAGCGGATGGTTTCCCTGACCAGGGTGCTTTGCTCGCCCTGGGGATGCTGAGTCTGTAGCTCCAGATAGCGCACCACCATGTGCACCGTCAGGGCCAGGGCCGTGATCAGCATTAAGGAGATGAAGTTCGAGGAAACCACCGTCACCCGCCAGTCTATCAATCCCAGAAAGCCGATCATGCCGACGGCGGCGGCGGTGCAGATCAGCATCGGGATCAGGATCCAGCGCAGGCGCTTGAAGGCCACCGCTAGCAAACCGATCAGAAACAAGGCTATGCTGACGCCGAACATCCGGATGTCGTTGCGCACATAGTCGATCATGTCGGAGGCGATCATGGGGATGCCCCCCAGATGGATCTCCGCCATGTCCCGGTGTCGTTCCAGGATGGCGCGCACGGACGCGATGTCCTCCTGCCTCTGGTCCTGAAGCCGGGCGGCGTAGGCCTTGAAGTCTCCGGATACGGCTCGCAGCTCGGCGCTCTCCTCGGGACTGAGAGCGCGTTGGGATCGTTCCAGGCGCAGGGCCTCGCGCCTTTTGAGCAGGCGGCTGTATTTCTCGTCGCGGAGAAGGCTCACCTGCATGGCGGTGGTGCGCCCGTCCGGGCTCACCACCAGGTTGCGGTACAAGGGGCTGGTGGTGAGCTCCTTGCGCGCCAGCTCACGGTCCATGCCCGGGGTCTCGAGGGTGCGCTGTTCCCTTTGGATCTCACTGAGGGTGACGCGGGGGCTATCCATGAGGGGCACGTCGAGCAGGGTGGTCACGGACTTGACCCGCTCCAGCGCGGCCAGCTCATCGCGCAGCTCGCCGATGTCCGCGAGCACCTGGTCGGACATCAGGTCCGCGTGGGTGCTGTAGGCTACCACCAGGAATTCGTCGGAGCCGTAACGGGCAAGCACCTCACGGTAGTAGCGCAGATCCTCGTCGTTCTCCAGGATCAGGGAGTCGGCGGACGCATCTAGCTTAAATCCCTGCGCCCAGCAGGCCGCCGCGGCCAGGAACAATGCGACCCAGAGCAAGACCAGCAGTGGTCGGTCTAGGGTGAGGTGGTAGTAGAGGTCCGTCAGCTTATTGAACATCGCTGTCTCTCGATGGCAGACGCGGATAACGTCCGAATTTCCGTCTATTGGGGAGCCTGGTAGTGGTCAGTTTTTAACTGACAACGTAGTTGACCGTCCAGGTCTACCGGGCCGCACAACGGCCCACCCTACCTTCTACCAGTTAAAGATAACCACTACCCTTCCATTTAGGTTGCGTCACGATGCCCGAAGGTTCGTTTTCCCGGCCTCCGGTCTATCGGTTCGAACCGCCCCGCGGCCGGGAGGTATGGTCAGCCCGCGGGATCGGATTCGATGAGCCTTTGCAGGTCGCGCAGTATTCCGGCGGGCTCCGCCACGGCCAGTGCGGCGATCTCATCCGCTCGCGCCTGGGTCCGGGAATGGGCGTAGATGCGCAGCTGGGGTGCGTTGCCTGAGGGTCGTATATGGGCGATATCTCCGTTGTTGAAGAAACAGCGGATACCGTCTTGGACATTGATGCGCGCCAGCTTGCCGAATCCCCTTGCCGGCGTGAAGATGCCTTCGAGGCCCCGCCGTTTCCGATCGAATGCCCGACCTTTCGGGTCACTCGACGACCACTCGCCAGTGACCGCCTCGGTCGGATCACGCAACCGGATTCGGTCACCGTGAAACTCCAGCCACCGGACGGCTTCATCTGGCGGTTGGAAATAGGCGAGGATCCTGCGGCTGGTATCCTGAGGAAAGTCGTCGATTAGATCCGCTCTTCCATACCACTGAGGCAGGTGGTCGAAGCACTCCGATAGCGTCAGGTCCTGCTCGGCCGCGGCGTACATCACGGCGAGCATGGGCAAGATGGCGTCACGGGTCGGAAGCGCGCGTAGCAGGCCGCCGTTCAGGGTCAGCTCGGAACCGGCGAGGAAGCCGCCGTTGGCCTCCCAGCCCACGACCCGGTGCCTGCCCCGCGCCAGGGCTTCCTGCATGGCTGCGATGACAAAGGGCGATCCGATCCGTGTCTTGGTGGTGATCAGGCCCTTGCCCATGAAGTGCTCGTGTATGCCCGGGTTAGCGCTGATGGGCACCGAGACAGCATCCGCTTCCAGATAGTCGGCGACGACGGCGCCTACCAAGTCGCCTGGAAAAAAGCGCACTGCGGGCCTTGCGGGATCGTCGGATTCGGAGACGCCGACGATCAGAGGTCGATCGCTGTCGCCGTCCGTGGATACGATGGCGTCGATCCGGCCGTGCGCGGCCTGTTGTTCGGCGACGATCTCCATGAGCATCCGCAGATGCGCCGGGGAAATGGCCTCGGTATCGATGGGGATGAAGGTGTCGCTGCGTCCGACCCGGATCACCTCGGCCCCCGTAAGCGCCAGGATGCGCGGCAGCAGCTCCCGCCCGACGGCGGCGTATTCGTAGAAGAGAATGCGTTTACCTTGCAGTCCGTTGCCGGGGAATACCCGGCGGTAACGCCCGAGGTAAAGCTGCTCGGCCACCTGGTTGACCGGCGGCAGGAGCGGCCGCTGCTCGGGCTTCAGCATCCCCGTGGCACCGAAGATGGAGGCCGCCGCCGGGCGCCGATACTCCTGTTGTCGAACCGCTTCCACTGCGGCGACGATGCCCGGCTCGTCGGATTTAAGTACCTCGCCGTCGCAGCGATTGGCCTTCTGCCCGTTCCGATCTGCGGGAATATGGCTCCCGGTGCACATGAAGCTCATGACCCCTTTGTCGAGGGCGTAGAAGGTCAACGCGGGCGTAGGCAGGCTGCCGACATAATCTACCTGATAACCGGCGTCCAGAATCGCGCGCGCCGTAGCGTCCAGAATCCGGGGCGTCGAGGGTCTAAGGTCTCCGCCGATGGGAATGGGCAGCGACGCGCGCGGCACTGCTCCGACCTGGACCTTGCCGATCTCTTCGAGGTAACGCAGAGTTCCCAGCGTCAGGCTGTAGACCTCCAGATCGGTAAGATCCTTCACCAGGGCCCGTACCCCGCTGGTTCCGAAGCGTGACGCCACCGGCGTGTAGCCGAGAATGTCATCTAGCCGCGGTTGGGTCTTCATTTTCTGTCACGCTTTATTAAACGCAATACGGAGTATTGCCAACTATTAATTATATTGGCATTTAGAAATCAACCACTATCAACTGCTTACTCTGCTGAGAGAAAATCCTATCTAAAGTTATCTAGACCCCTGATAGCGCGGTTGATCGTCCAGGTCTACTGGTCCGCACGGCGGCCCAACCCACCTTCTGTCAGTTAAATACCACCACTACCGACATGGCGCAAGTATATCCTCCGATCGGAAGGTCCGCGCAAAAGATCTTGGGCTGACCATTTAATCGAGCGTAGAGTCCGTTGTGCGGACCCGTGGGGTGTTCGGCCATCTTAAAGGGGTCAGAGCTCTTATGACCAAAAGGCGCTGTTCGGCATTACTTTGATGCGGTCCAAGATGGCGTCGTGTTGCGTTAGGCCGTGATCGACGTCTTACTTGTCTGGGCGCGATCCTGGATTATTCGGCATTGGTCGTGGGATTCGACGTGTCGGGTTAGGGTGCGGTCGGCCCGGTCGCCATGCTTCGGGATCGGACCGCGCGTCTAACCCGACCTACACCCAATGCGAGGTCCGCGCGTGCAGGCTATTGCGCGCCTTCCCCGCGCGAACCGCATCAATAAATGCGGTTCGCAGTCAGCACCAGTGACATCCTGGTGATAACGAACCGCGCTCACCACATCCTAACGGGCTGTGGACAGAAAAATCATGTGATCTTCTGCGATCAATTTGCATTCATGGGCGTTCATTTGCGGCAAAAAATCCGGTCCCTCAAACAGCGCCAAATCATTTAGGATTGCTTTTAACCAAGGGTCTAGATAACTTTAGAGAGGATTTTCTCTCAGCAGAGTAAATATTCTCTCATATTAAGTTTTCCTCTCGATGATTGAATCTAAATTCACATTTCATCAGGTTAGATGAAGAGTTTTTCGTGGAACGTCATTGAATTTTGCAAGCCTCCGTTTGGCATATGACCAGGATGGTTCAATGCCATTGATAAGGCAATTACCACGGGCAAATTCGTGCTGACTATGATTCACACGGAAAAGCTCTTTGTACCCCCTATCCACTAGCCCATCGTAGCCCCTCTAGCCGTCCGAGTGGATGATGCGGTTAAGGGCTACCTGACCCAGGATTGCGGCCTGTAGCGCCCTCTTGGCGGCGTTCGGGACGATTTCCGTGTGGACTTTCCCGTGGCGTTCCAGAATCCCGAAGACAATCGTTTTACCCCCGGCCCCGCGCCCTTTCTTCCCCCGAACACAGCACGCGCCGAAATTAGGATTCATCGACTTCAACCTCGCCGGAGAAGGGCGATGAGGCGTCACAAAGCTGAGCGATTCGGGTCGTAGTTTGAATAACAACTGATTGATCGTCGGACAGCTTGCATCCACTCAGCTCGGCGATTTTCGAGGCCGGTAAATCGTGCGCAAAATAGGGTACAATCTGTCTGAATTTAGCTTCCGAAAGGTGTAAACGTTTGAAATACCTGTTTTTCCTTTCATAACATTAGGCGCGTCCCCTCAGTTGTGGTATGCCGCCTGGTCGGATCACGCCCTAGCCCGACAACCGAGCTCTACCCAAACGGCCCGATTTTTTGCAAGGCGCCCTTGAATCAGGTAAGGAAAAGCCTAAAATCGTTACTAATTTGCGACCCGCTGTCATTCTGCCGATCCAGCTTGAGGTATATCCCACATGAGTGCAGAAACTGCTGTTGAGACCCCCCTGGAAGTCACGTCCGCGGCGGCGGCTAAGGTCGCCGATCTGATCAAGGACGAGGGAAATCCCAATCTGATGCTACGGGTTTACATCCAGGGAGGCGGTTGTTCCGGGTTCCAATACGGCTTCACCTTAGAAGAGCAGGTCCAGGATGGGGATACCGAAGTGACCACAGGCGGCGTCAAGCTCTTGGTCGATCCCATGAGTATGCAGTACCTCACGGGTGCGGAGATTGACTATACGGAGGGTCTGCAGGGTGCCCAGTTCGTTATCCGCAACCCGAACGCATCCATCACCTGCGGTTGTGGGTCTTCCTTCTCCATCTGAATGCCTCGGTTCGAACCTCATCCCCAGCCGTGGTCTCTCGATCAGGCCCGTACAGCCTAGAACGGGCCTCCATCGAGTTCGCGGCCCTGCGATCGGCATACGGTGAAGAGCTGAGGGGGTTTTTCGCCGGGCTCTCGTCCAATCTGGGTTTCACCTTCGACCGGCAGGTCTTAAGAACAGCTGCTGGACTTCGCTTCCCCCGGCATCGACGAGATCGCGGCCCTCGCGCGTGCCCTGATATTCCTGCGGGAAGGCGATTATGACCGGCTTGTGCTCAACGCGGCACCGAGCTGCCATCTGATCCGGTTGCTGGAGCTGCCGGAATTGCTCAATGGCTGGTTACAGGCCACGTTTGAGCTGCTGCTCAAACACAAAGACACCCTGGGCGTCCCGCGTTTCGGCTGACGGTTGGTGCAATTGTCGAGAGACCTCAAGTTTCTTTCGGGGACTGCTCGGGAACTGGGAGCAGGCCGGCCTGGTGCTGGTCGCCATCCCCACAGGTCTAGCCCTGGAAGAGAGTCAGGGTTTGGCCGGCGCCTGCCGGGGGGGCCGGCGCGGGGCGCGCTCGGCGGCGAACCGCATCAATGATCGGTGAGGTGCCCTCCCAGACCACACCAAATATCGAAAGTCGTACCACATTCGCCCCCTCTCCCTCTTTCGAAGGGGGTCGTAAAAGGCGATGCCGCCCCGTGTTCAGGTATAGACCACCATTTTCAGACGCCGCAGGTGATTGGAAATCAAGGAAACGAAATATCGCGATCCCCCGTTTCCGAGCCGCAAATCGTAGGGGCACGACGCGCCGTGCCCTTTTTACGACACCCTCCGGGAGAGGGCTGGGGGGATGGGGATCAAAAAAGAAACGGGGCGTGGTTGATGGACTTCCTCCAGGCTATCACTTGAAAATTTACCACCACCCCAAGGGATTGACTGGCACCACAAAGAGGCGATGGACGCAAGGATTTTTTGATACAGTTTACTGCGCTCACCACACCTACGGCCCGGTCGGTGGGCGCAGCCCGTCCCGGGGGCGCCGGGTAAAGGCGCCTCGGCGTAGGCCGGTGAGGTAAAACCCGTTTCTCGATCAGGGGGCGCACCGCAGCAGCAGGAGTTCGACATGCAGGTTATCCTCAACGGAAATCCCACCGAGGTCCCGGATGGCATCGCCATGGGTGACCTCATCGAGCGGCTGGAGCTGACCGGCCGGCGCCTCGCCGTGGAGGTCAACGAGGAGCTGGTGCCCCGCAGCCGCTTCAGGGAACACCACCTGATCCCCAGCGACCGAGTGGAGATTATCCACGCCGTCGGGGGCGGTTGATTTTGCATCACCTTATCACATCCACTCCGGTGATTTGGTGTTCAGCAATGTCTTTACTAAAGAGACCATTTCATCGACTACCTGGCCGGATCATGCGCAAAGGCAAGGTCGATTCCGTTCTATAATCCATAAACCTAACGAAGGGAAAGAACCATGCAAATCGATATGCATTTTTACGGTGGATTCTAGATAACTTTAGAGAGGATTTTCTCTCAGCAGAGCTAAGTATTCTATCATAGGTAGTTTCCCTCTCGATGATTGAATCTAAATTCACATTCTTTAAGGTATAGATGAAAAGTTTTTCGTGGAACACCATTGAATTGTGCAAGCCTTCGTTTGGCATATGACCAGAATAATTCAATGCCATTAATAGGGCAATTACCACGGGCAAATTCATGCTGACCATGATTCACACGGAAATGTTTTTTGTACCCCCTATCCACTAGCCCATCGTAGCCCCTCTAGTCGTCCGAGGGATGATGCGGCCAAGGGCCACCTGGCCTCGGATTGCGGCCTATAGCGGCTTCTTGGCGGCGTTCGGGACGATTGCCGTGTAGACCCTCCCGTGGCGTTCCAGAATCCCGAAGACAATCGTTTTACCCCCGGCCCCGCGCCATTTCTTCACCACGAACACGGCGCCTGCCGAAATAGGATTCATCGACTTCAACCTCGCCGGAGAAGGGCGGTGAGGCGTCGCAAAGCTGGGCGATTCGGGTTCGTAGTTTGAATAACAACTGATTGATTATTGGACGGCTTACATCTTCCGAGGCCGATAAATCGTACGCAAAATAGGGCACAATCCATCTGAATTTGGTCTCGGAGATGTGTGAACGCCTGAAATACCTGTTTTCTCCTTGCATAACATAACCTTGGCATGAAGCTTCCGTGCTAAAGCTATCTAGACCCGAAGCTTTTTTCCGTGTAAATCATGGTCAGCATGAAGTTGCCCGTGGCAATTGCCCTATCAATGGCATTGAATCATTCTGGTCATATGCCAAACGAAGGCTTGCACAATTCAATGGTGTTCCACGAAAAACTTCTCATCTACACCTAAAAAATTATCTAGATCCTAGAATATCACACAGTGATTGTGCGCAAGGCGATTGCGCTGGCCCTCATAAAGAGACCGCGCCATGATTAAGTTCGCCGTCGAGCGCATTGACGGTAAAATCCCGAATGATGACGATAGCGGCATTGATG
>Ga0209052_1000014_pt1 | contig 134477 bp, 118 predicted proteins | sample WorMetHEROISLAND_2_FD_187409 | JGI IMG/M metagenome (GOLD analysis project Ga0209052, IMG submission 187409) | Marine gutless worms symbiont microbial communities from Max Planck institute for Marine Microbiology, Germany - Olavius sp. 4 HERON... | ecosystem: Host-associated > Annelida >...
GCTCCTTTCCACCTCCGGTCGTAGAATTGATCGCTTTCAATCCTCTATACCAGAGATCGGCTCAAGGGGGTCAATTTTGGGTTGTCGTTTGGACTCTCAGGGGGTCAGTTTTAGGTTAGCATAACCAACGCGGAAGTCGGCAACAGGACAACCGGTCTGATCGGAAAGAAAACCAATGAACATCGAACATCGAACGTCCAACATCGAACTTCGAATAATAAATTCTGTCTATTTTCAAAAAAGCTTGAGCGGCCTGTCGGGGCGTAGTCACGCTCCAAGCGTGACGAAGCCTGAAGCGAAACCATCCTTCGAAATTCGTTATTCGACATTCTGCGGTTCTGCGGTTCGCTTTTTAACTTAATGAAGCTTCATATTCGGTATCGGCTGCCAAGCAACGCAGGAGGGACGGATCATGTCGAATGAGAAGCACGTCGAAATCATCCAACAGGGAGTGGCGGTCTGGAACCTCTGGCGGGAGGAAAACCCGGAAATAGAGCCCGATCTGTCGGACGTCGACCTCAGCGCAATGAAGCTGAACAATGCCAATATGGACGGCACCGACCTGAGACGGTCGAATTTGAAGAAAACGGACCTAAGGGGCGCCAGCCTGGTGCGGGCCGATCTAAGATCGGCCAACATCAACCAGGCCAGCTTTAACCTAGGCACATTGCGCGAGGCGAACTTCAGCGAAGCCTATCTCCGGGGATGTGATTTGAGTGAGGCGGATCTCAGCCGAGCCTATTTTATCAGGGCCGACCTGGTGCGGGTGGATCTTTGGGAATCCGACTTGACCAAAGCCGATTTGCGATGGGCCTACCTCATCGGCACCGACCTAAAAAAAGCGAATCTCACCCGTACCGATCTCAGATGGGCCCATTTGAGCGAGTCGAATCTGACCGAGACCGACCTCAACAACGCCAATCTGATCAAAGCCAGCATCATCAAAACCAACCTGAACCATTGCAACTTTAAGAACGCGCTGATGGCCTGGACGAATATCGGCGATGTGGACCTGTCCTTGGCCAGGGAGCTTTTCACGGTTCGGCACTTTGGCCCTTCAACAATCGGCGTCGATACGATCATGAGATCGAGGGCCAAAATCCCCGAATCCTTTCTGCGCGAAGCGGCTGTTTCCGAAAGCATAATTCAAAACATGGCCCTGCTGACCGAAGAGGGGCTCGGGTACCAGCGTTGTTTTATCAGCCATTCCGGCAAAGATTGGGAGTTTGCCGAAAAGTTGTATGCGGATCTGAAAAATAGAGGGGTTCGCTGCTGGTTCGCTCCTGAGGAGCTGAAAATTGGGGATAGAAGGTGGAATTCCATTTACCAGTACATTCGGATGCGAGATAAATTGCTGTTGGTTCTGTCTCAGGATTCCATTTCCAGCGCCTGGGTCGAAGATGAGGTCAATGCAGCGCTGTCCGAAGAAAATAAGCGCAAACAACCCATCCTTTTGCCCCTTCGCGTCGACGCCGCCGCCCTGGAGAGCGATCAGCCCTGGGCGGATTACATCGATAAAACCCGCAATATTTTCGATTTCAGCCTGTGGAAGGATCACGATGCCTACCAGCAGGCACTCGAGAATCTGCTGGATGATATCAGGGCCGCCGGCTGAACCTGAGGCAGGCGGCCTCCCGCATAAAAGCGTGCAGGCCCCGATAAGGCCTGACGAACACCCACCTCAAAAAACGGGCCAGTTTTTAACAACCGCGATAAACCGAAACACGGCTCCGGTGCCCCGGGGCTTTTCTTGCCGTTATATCACCCTCGCCCTGTCTGCGGCCGACCGCAATCGATTGAGTCCGGCACCCGCTGTTGAGGTGGAACCCACCGGATGGAATCATTCTCCTTGGCAGTCCTGATTTTACTTTACAGGCTTTAAATCAAAGGGCTTAAGATATTGTCAATTCTGCCGATACTAATGCTTGAGCCGATATGACGGTAAGAACTGCATCTATCGTATTCTGATTTCACCCAAAGGGGATGGACCGTCGAGACCGGTTATCAGTAACTTCAATTCAAACTAGCGCGGTGAGCAATGGAAAAGGAAATCGAAGAGCAGCCGGACCGGGCCGAAGCCGTTTCGGATGTCGTTGAGCTGACCGACGAACCCGAATCCGGTGACGAGTTGTCCCCGGAAGAAGACCCACCGAACGCGGACGACGCTGCGACAGAGGTCGTTGAGCTGGCCGACGAGCCCGAATCCGGTGACGAATCGTCCCCGGAAGAAGGCCCAGCGGACGCGGACGAAGCTGCTGCAGACGCCGTGGAGCTGGCCGAAGAGCCCGAATCCGGAGGGGAGATAGTCCAGGATGAAGATCCGCCGGACACGGACGAAGCTGCTGCAGATGCCGTTGAGCTGGCCGACGAGCCCGAAACCAATGACGGATCATCCCCGGAAGAAGTTCAACCAGGCCCGGACGACACCCCTGCCGCTGTCATACAGGCGGCCGATGAATCCGGGGACACAATACCCCGAAGAGATGATGATAAGGTCGATGTACAATCCGATTCCGGGACGGTCGATCAGAGTGAAAATGACTTCGCCTCCCTGGATGACGATGAATTCGATGGTGCGATCGATTCAGAGCCTGCCCAACAAAAATCTCCTGTCGACGATAAAGCGAATAAAGAAACCAGCAGCGCAATCCAGGCGGAAACCGGTAAGAAAAAGGATACGCAGCCTGCTGATCCAAGCCCAGGCGGCCGGAATGAAAATGCCTCGAACACCCCGAACCCTAAACAGAACCTCAAGAAAAAGCTGTCGGCGGCGATGGTAGTCATCACCTTCACAGGAATCGTCATATTCGCCATCTCTTCGCTGATGAGCAGGCGGGAAAGCGTGCCAGTCGTGCCCGAGCCGGTCGTGACGCTCGCGCCTGAGGCCCGCAGACCGGATAGAGAAGTGCAGCAGCCGGCCCAGGCTCAACGTTTAAAGCCGGCTGTCCCGGCAAAATATGACAAGTACCTGACCAAGGTTAAAGAAGCCGATCGGCTCAGAAACGATTTGCTTGAAAAAAGGAAGAGATTTTCAGGTTGAAATGGCACTATCGCAGCGGAATCGATGAATTGATGAATAAAATCAGTCGGCAGATCGAGAAAACCAACATCTCATCGCTGGACGAGGCGATTCGGCACAAATCCATCGAACTCGACCTGCGAACCATTCAACGCCGTCTGGCATACATCCAGGAGCTAGAAAAACCGGATCAATGGGTTCATAAGGGCAGTGAAGAGCTGCTCTACCTCAAGCGCAAAACCCTGTTGGATCTTCAACTTGCAGATATCGCCAGCGGCATCGATCTGGAGCGGCATTGGCGTTATATAAATGCGGCGATTCAAAAATATCAGCCAAGTGCGGAAAATCTGGCCGTAGACAACCGCAACACCACTGTGACAGACCTTGATTCGATCTGGGCTCGAATCCTGGAGAGACAGGCACATAAAGTTGAAATTCAGGTTAGTGCCAAAGATGAGGAAATCATCGCTGAACTTTGCTCGGGGAATTCCAGCCGCATCGCCGAACTCGGCACTCTGACCGCCGATGCGGCCAGGTGCCTGTCTCAAACGAAAGGATCCGACCTGTTTCTTAACGGCGTCAACCAGTTGGCCCCCGAGCAGGCCGAGTCCTTGTCGCGGTGGCAGGGCAACTGGATCTGTTTAAACGGTATTAAATCATTATCCCCAGCCGTCGCCAAGCACTTGTTTAAATGGCGGGGCAATTGGATATCACTCAACGGATTGACTGAATTCACGCCGGAGTTGGCCATATATCTCATGGAATGGGAAGGCAGCCAGCTCGAGCTGATGGGTCTAACCTATGACAAAGTAAAGCCTGATCAAAGAACTCTGAAATACCTGGCATTGTGGGAGACGCTGGGGGGCAAGTTATTCGTGTCGGATGGAATTAGAAAAGCGATGGAACGTGTATTGTAGCAGCCTGGCTTCAATGGTACCGCTTTTCAAAGAAATCCGAAATTCGGAAAGGTGGCATAGGCGGTTTGTAAAAACAAAGACCTCGAAAAATAGGATGCTTTTGTAACAGCCGCCGTAGAAGGAAAGGCAAAATAATAGGAGACTGCCATGACCAAAGCTTTGAAATCGAGTTGCGTCCTCGTATTGTTGACATGGGTGATGATAGCTGGAATCGCGGCGGCAGCCGGCTACAAAACAACTGAACTCAATCGTAAAATCGCCGAAATCACCGAGTTGCAGTCTACGCTGTCCGGCAAGATCGCATTGGCCAAAGAAAAGAAGGATCAACTCGAGGAAAAAACGAAGTCTCTCAAAGAAGAGATCGTGCAGGAAAAGGATCATTTGGGGATTCAATCCTACAATGAGGCTGTTCTGGCTCCCCGGATCGACTACAACCTCAAGCTGATTCAGCTGCTGCTCGGATACATGACCAGCCTAGATGAAAAAATCAGATACTTGCAAAATGGTCACGAAACCCTGGGCTATTATTTCCAGCAGGCCCAGGATGATTTGTTGATGATCAAGACCTTGAATGATTTGGAAGTGGAAAAACTAATCGCTCTGATCAATGCGATTTTGGATGAATATACTCCTGCAACCTCAAAACCGCTTTTCGACGTCGACCGTGTGTCGTTGAAGGATACCGAGCAAATCTGGCAAGACATCGTCAATTGAGGGCCGGGGAGTCCCCGCCCAAATAATAACGGAGCTACAGCCGGTAGTTAGGTATGCTGTGGATTAAAGCAACCCTTCTTCGATGAGCTGGGTCATGGCCTGCTGCCCGATGTTGACGACCTTGCTCAACGCCCGGGTGAGGTGGTAAGCGGATTCATGTGCCACCCCTGAATTCAGCATCACCATAGCGGTGTTGATGTCTTTTTCGGCCTCGAGCCAATCGTTGTGGGGAGCCGCCTTGTGGGCCACCATGATTTCATTGCCAATCATGCTGACCAGGGATTTGATGATTTTCTCACCTCCCGGTTTGTCCGCGTCCGTCAGTGCCAGGCACACCTCCGCCAGTTGGGACGCCCAAATAAGAGCGCTTTTGAGTTTCTCACTTTGGGAAAAGGCCTTGATGGCCTGATGGGTTTCCATTCTGGTAACCTATGTATTATTCGATGACATTTTATCCTGGGAATACACTATGTGCTAAATATTGGACTTCAGGGTAAAGGGTTCAGAGGTTCAAAGGTTCAGGGTTAGGTCGATCATAATTCTCGCTCCAACCTCATCTCATGGGATTCACCCCGATGAGGCAGGGGTTCAAGAGCATTCCCACAAGAAAATAGCGCTCCGGAAGGATCAAGCAATGTCATGTCTCGGTTGTCACTGGTCTTTAACCTTTGAACCCGGAACCCTGAACCTTTTTCATTCTCTATTGATCGCCGCGGCCATATAGCCTGCGCCAAAGCCGTTGTCGATATTGACGACCGCCACGTTGGAACTGCAGCTGTTCAGCATGGCAAGAAGGGCTGTCACCCCGCCTAGGTTGACGCCATAGCCCACGCTGGTGGGAACGGCGATCACCGGCCGCTGCACCATACCGGCCACAACACTGGGAAGGGCGCCTTCCATACCGGCGACAACAATTAAAACATTGGCGCCGGCGATGGCCTCGTGATGATTGAGCAAGCGGTGAATACCGGATACGCCCACATCAAAAATGGTGTCGACCGTGTTCCCCATGGCCCTGGCGGTCAAATAGGCTTCCTTGGCAACCGGAATATCCGATGTGCCGGCCGAGATCACCAGGATAGGTCCGCGCCCCCGATTCGGAACTTCGTCCATTTGCAGCACGACCATGCGGGCATCGGCATGATAAACGGCTTTGGGGAATTGGCCCAGGACCACCTTCGCTTTGTGCGCATCGATGCGGGTGACCAGGATGATATTCTCCTGGTGTCGCATTTTCTCCATGATTCCCGCAATTTGCTCAGCGGTCTTGCCCTCACCGAAAATGACCTCGGGAAATCCTTTGCGCAAGGAACGGTGATGATCGATGTGGGCATAGGTTATGTCTTCATAGGCCAGGTAATCGAGTCGGTCGGCGGCTTCGGCAACGCTGGTCTTGCCATTGGCGACTGATTGCAGCAGGCTGGTAAGCAGGTCTTTGTCCATGGTATGTGAGGGCTCCGGGCTATTCGGGGAGGTCCTGTTCGGCGATAGATCCTGAACCGGCCGAGGTCGCGGCCTTGTCAGCATCGGAGGCCGACGGCGTCTTTTTAGATAGCGATTTCATTGATTTTTTGGGTGCAGGCGAGATAACGCGACCGCCGTCAATTTTGGCTTGGATCGCCTCGAGCTGCCGGTTAAGGGCTGCGATCTCCTCTGCAAGGCGGTTCTGGTAGCTTTTTTTGAGTTTCAACACCTCCAGGTCGAAAGTGTCACGATCGATCTTTTTCGCCGCCAGTGCCGCCAGAGAAGCCTCCAACTCACTGAATTCCTTGCGGGATTTGCCGGCGGAAGCGGTATATTTTTCAAGCTTCCGGTTTAGCTGGGCTTCCATCTTTTTGATGCCGTTGGATACTTTCTTCAAATCATTCTGCAATTTTTGCATCGATCTGAGTTCCTTCTTAAGGAGTTTCCAGGCATCGTTGATCTTGGCGGTTGCCGCATCCAGATTCTTTTTATCCGCCTTCGAATCTGCAACCTTGATCAGCGAACTGCGGGTTAGATGGAGATTTTGATCCAGGGATTTGAAATTCTTGTTGAGTGTGGCCACATTCTTGTTCAAGGCGGCGACCTTTTTGTTGACCGCCGCCAGTTTGCCGGAAACCGTGGTGTCGAAATCTTTATCCTGGGAGGACAGTGTCGTCGAGAAGGTAATTAACTTATCATTGAAGTTTTTCGAGATTTCTTCAAGCTCTCGTGAAATTCTTTGGATTTCCGTATAGCCGACATCCTGGTTTTGGCTCAGACGACCGGTGAGATCGCGGTAGGCGAAAAACAGGGCGACAGCGATCAATATTGGCAATAAAATCGTCAACAGTATGATCCGCTGACTCAGTTTCTCGATCCGCAGATCTCTCATCTCCTCATGATAAAAGGTTTCGGGATCCGGATCATCGGCATTGAATCTGAATTGAGAGGGGGTTTCTTCGGCCATGGTTCATTATTCCCATTCTATCGTGCTGGGTGGTTTTGAACTGATATCGTATACCACCCGGTTAACACCTTGAACTTCATTGATGATGCGGTTCGAGATTCGGCCCAGAAACTTGTGGGGAAGTCTGGCCCAATCTGCCGTCATGGCATCCTTGCTGGTTACCGCGCGGATCGCAACTATGTTTTCATAGGTCCGCTGATCGCCCATCACCCCCACGCTCTTAATCGGCAGCAGGACGGCGAAGGACTGCCACAACCTTTTATAATAGCCGGCATTTTTAATCTCTTCAAGTAGAAGTTCATCCACGTTGCGCAAAATGTTCAGTCTTCGGGTGGTAATTTCACCGATGATTCTGATCGCCAGTCCCGGTCCGGGGAACGGCTGGCGCCAGATGAGATCTTCCGGCAGATTCAGGGTCTTGCCCAGCTTGCGGACTTCATCCTTAAAAAGGAATCTCAAGGGTTCGACCAGCTTGAGCTTCATCTTTTGGGGCAGCCCGCCGACGTTGTGATGGGATTTGATCACCGAGGTCGGACCGCCGAAGGCGGATACCGATTCAATCACATCCGGGTAAAGCGTTCCCTGGGCCAGAAATTCGGCGCCTTTGATTTTACGGGCCTCGGCCTCAAAGACCTCCATGAAGACCCGGCCGATGATTTTGCGCTTCTTCTCCGGATCGGTCACCCGACCCAGAGCTTTTAGGAACCGGGTGCGGGCATTTACAAAACGGATGTTGATGTTCAGATGCCGCTTCAGGGTCACTTTGAGTTTTTGGGCTTCATTTTTTCTGAGCAGACCGTTGTCCACAAATATGCAGGTCAGCTTTTTGCCGATGCTGTTATGAATGAGAACAGCAGCCACCGAAGAGTCCACCCCGCCGCTCAAGCCCAAAATGACTTTTTTATCCCCAATTTGCTCCCGGATGGTTTCGACTGACTGACGGGCAAATGACTTCATGGTCCAGGAGCGTTTGCAGCCGCACACCGTGTACAGGAAGTTCCGCAGCATCTTCGATCCCATGCGGGTGTGGACCACTTCGGGATGAAATTGCACGCCGTAAAGGCGTTTGCGCACATTGGCGGCCGCAGCATATCGGGTGTTGGCGGTGGCGGCCGTCGCTTTGAATCCGGCCGGCAGGCGGGTGATGGAATCGCCATGACTCATCCAGCAGATGCTTTTTTTCTTGACGCCTTCGAAAAAACCCTGGGCTCTGCTGATTTCAAGCTCGGCAAACCCATATTCGCGCTTGCCGGCCCTTTGGACACTGCCGCCCATCGCCGCCACCATAAATTGCATGCCGTAGCAGATACCCAGCACCGGAATGCCCAGATCGAAGATGTCCCGATCGGCTTTGGGGCTGTTTTTTTCATAAATGCTCGCCGGTCCGCCGGACAGGATAATGCCTTCCGGGTCCAAGGCCCTTATTTCTTTCGCTGAAATACCGGGAGGCTCAATTTGACAGTAGACGTGATGCTCGCGAACCCTGCGCGCGATCAACTGGTTGAACTGGGAGCCAAAATCGATGATCAAAATCATAGTCGACCTATTTGTGATTGAAGATTGAAGAATGAAGCTTGAAGATTAGGCTGCTGTAAGGAGTGGCCGATGGGCTTATTCTGTCGAACACGCCAAGCCATGCCGGGCAGCCGGATTTATTTCGATGCATTACCTTGACAGCCCATCCTCATGTTTCATTCTTGATTCAACGGGTGTCTTCCGTGAAACGGTTTGCGAAAACAGGCTGAATATGTTAGAGACGGCTACAAAAGTCAACCGCTAATTTGTCCGGGTCTAGCGTGGAAAAGATTATCGTACAGATCTACGAGGTGCAGGATCCTGCCGAGGCCCAAACCCTGATCGATTTAGGGGTGGACCATATCGGCAGTGTCATCATCTCCGAATCGGATTGGAAAGTCGCCGGTGTCAAAGCGACCATCGAGCGGGTCCGATCTGCAGGGGCTCAAAGCAGTTTAATCCCGTTGTATAACTCGCTGGATGCGGTGCTCCATACACTGGATTATTACCAGCCGGACATAGTCCATTTCTGTGAGTCACTGGTAGACCACCGCAATGTATGGGAATATTGCCGGAAGCTCGTCCAACTGCAAGATGAAGTCAGGAAGCGATTTCCGCATCTGCGGATTATGCGCTCGATCCCGATCGCTCCATCCGGCAGCAACAATCGGATGCCCCCCCTTGATTTCGGACGGGTATTCGAGCCGGCAAGTGATTTTTTTCTTACAGACACCATCCTGGTAGATGGTCCGGATGGTGAAGACATCTCGCAGCCGGTCGCCGGCTTCGTGGGCATCACCGGTCAGCGTTGCGATTGGCGCGCGGCTGCCGAACTGGTGTCCGCCAGCAGCATTCCGGTCATCCTGGCCGGCGGGATTTCGCCCGCTAATGTGAAGGAGGGCATCAGGCAGGTCCGTCCCTTCGGTGTCGACAGCTGTACCAGAACCAATTTGCTGGATCCGAAGGGCGCTCCGATTCGCTTCAAAAAAGACTTCGAGAAAGTCCGGCAAATGGTTGCGGCAGTCCGAGAGGCGGAAAAAGAATTAGGCGGTTGAACCTTGAACCCACAAAAAAGGAATATCAGAAAATGTTGGAAAGTGGCGGTCTGAAAAAAGGCGTCAAAATAGAATTGGACGGTGAGCCCTACGTAATCGTGCAATTTGAGTTCACCAAACCGGGCAAGGGTCAGGCGCTTTACAAGTGCCGGCTGAAGAACATGGTCACCGGTGTCCAATTCGACAAAACATTCCGGTCCGGAGAAAAATTCAAGCAGCCGGATTTGGACGAACAGGAAATGGAATATCTGTATTCAGACGGCGATCAGTACTGTTTCATGAACACGACCACCTACGAACAGGAATTTCTGACCGCTGAGCAGGTCGGCGACACCGTCAGCTTTCTCAAAGAAAACACAGTCTGCAGCATACTCCTGTATGAAGGCAAGCCCATCGGAATATCCCTGCCGATATTCGTCAATCTAAAAGTCGAAAAAACCGAGCCCTGGGCCAAGGGAGATACGGCCTCGGGCGACTCCAAACCGGCAACTCTGGAGACAGGCTATGTGATCCAGGTACCGCCGTTTATCGAAGAAGGTCAGCTGCTGAAGATCGATACCCGCACCGGTGGTTATGTGGAGAGGGTTAAAGAGAAGTAGGGCCTAAAAGGCGAACTGTAGAACCGCAGAATTTCGAATGTCGAATTTCGAAGGAAGGATCTTAAAAGCGAACCGCAGAACCGCAGAATATCGAATGTCGAATGTCGAAGGAAGGAATTCTATCGATTTAATAAAAAAAGCTGAAGTGGCATACTTCGGGTAGGTGAAGACGAATACCCGGAGCAATACCATCTATCGCATTTCGGAAATTATTTTAAAAAGATTGAGCGAAGCGATACAATCCTTCGACATTCTGCGGTTCATTATTCTGCGGTTCTGCGGTTCTCTTTTTCATGGTTCTGCGGTTTTCTTTTTCCTGGTTTTGCGATTTGCTGTTTTCCAGTTTGCAGTTTCCCTTTTGTAATCAGCCATCCCAGGGTTTCCATCCTTCACACTTGCGCGGGCCTTCGATGAACCAGTCATCCAAAGTAAAGGAATACCTGCAGGCACTGACCGACTCCGAGCGTCTGGGTGGCCAGGTGGTTTTTCGGACCGTCCTGCCGCCGTCTCCGGCGCGCTGGTCAGACACAGCCGAGACCTTCTCGGCGCCCATTCGGCGGGCTTTGCAGGCCGCTGGGATAAAAAGACTTTACGAACACCAGGGGCGGGCCATAAACCGGATTCGCGGCGGGCAGAACGTCATCGTTGCCACGCCGACGGCCAGTGGTAAATCCTTGATCTACAATCTGCCGGTGCTGGAACGCTTCCAGGCTCAGCGCGAGTCGAAAAACCTCTATATATTTCCGCTCAAGGCGCTGGCCCAGGATCAGCTCAAAGTTTTTAGAAAGATGGCCGCCCACTTCACAGAGATGCCACCGACGGCGGAAATATATGACGGTGACACCTCCGGCTACCGGCGCAAATGCATTCGCGAAGCCCTGCCCAACATAATCCTGACCAATCCGGAAATGCTGCACCTGTCCTTTCTGGCTTACCACCGCCAATGGGCGGACTTTTTTAAAGACCTGCAGACGGTCGTGGTCGACGAGGTCCATACCTACCGGGGGTTGACCGGATCTCACGTAGCCCAGCTCTTCAGACGTTTCGATCGGATCTGTCGGCATTACGGATCATCACCGCGCTTCGTGTTCAGTTCTGCGACGGTGGCGGATCCCGCCCGCCTGGCCCGCCAACTCACCGGGCAGCCCGCAAGCGCCATTATCCAGTCAGGTGCCCCCAAGGGACGCCGTCACGTGGTGTTCATCAACCCGAATACAGGTCCGGCCCATGCTGCCATTCTATTGCTCCAAGCAGCCCTGCACCGTGAGCTGCGAACCATTGTTTATACCCAATCCCGCAAGCTGACCGAACTAATATCCCTGTGGGCGGCGGAACAATCCCGGGATCTGGCCAACCGCATCAGCGCTTACCGTGCCGGTTTCAGACCGGAAGAACGCCGTGAAATAGAGGCGCGACTTGCCAACGGTGATCTTCTGGCCGTGATCTCCACCAGTGCACTCGAACTGGGTATCGACATCGGCGATCTGGACCTGTGCATCCTGGTCGGATACCCCGGATCGGTGGTATCCACCTGGCAGCGAGGCGGTCGGGTAGGGCGCAGCGGGCAGGAGTCGGCCTTGGTCCTGATCGCAGGTGAGAATGCCCTGGATCAATTTTTCATGCGCCATCCCGACGACTTCATGCGCAGGCGTCCGGAATCCGCGGTTGTCAATCCTAATAATCCTGAGATTTTGGCCCGACACCTGGAATGTGCCGCTGCCGAACTGCCCTTAAAAATGGGGGAGCCGATGACCGCCAGGGCGAAAAGCGCGAAAATTATCACCCGGTTGGTAAGCGGTGGGCAACTGCTGCGCAGTGCGGACGGCCAGTACTGGTATTCGCGCAGGAAGATCCCTCACCGCCAGGTGGATATCCGGGGTTCCGGCAACCGCTTTGAAATCGTCGACCGGGCGACGGGTCGCAACAAAGGGGAGATCGACGAGTTCCGCGCCTTTCGCGAAACCCACCCCGGCGCAATATATCTGCATCGAGGCGACACCTATCTGGTGGACAGCCTAGATCTGAACTCCAGGACCGTCAAGGTGTCCCGGGCGGAGGTAGATTATTACACCCAGGTCCGGGGCTTCAAGGAGACCGAAATCCTGGAAGTCAATGATCAAAAATCGGCCTGGGGTGCTATGGCCGCCTATGGACGGCTCAAGGTGACCGATCAGACCACCGCATATGAAATCCGGCGCATCCATGGAAAAAATCTGATCGAGGCAATCGAACTTGATCTTCCGCCCCAAATTTTCGAAACCGAGGGCATGTGGTTTCAAATTCCCCGGGGAGTCCACATGGCCGCCGAATCCAACGGATTAGATTTTATGGGTGCGATCCATGCCATCGAACATGCTGCCATCGGCGTTTTTCCCCTGCTGGTGATGGCCGACCGCAATGACCTCGGCGGTTTGGCGACCCCATATCACCCTGTGTTAAACGGCGCGGCCATTTTCATTTATGATGGAGTTGTCGGCGGGGCCGGACTGAACCGGGAGGCATTCAAGCTGGCGGACAGCCTGCTGCAAAACACCCTGGATTTGATCCAAAGCTGCAGCTGCGAATCAGGGTGCCCGTCCTGTGTGCAATCGCCCAAATGCGGCTCCGGCAATCGCCCGATCGACAAAGCCGCCGCAATTTTCGTATTGGAGCAACTCAAGCGCACTGAAGCGTCGACGGCACCCACATGCCAAGTTTCTCAGAGTCAGGGCCAACCGGAACCGCCCCTACGATCCCGCAAACAAAAACGATCCGAAATTCATTATGGCGTCTTCGATCTGGAGACCCAGAAATCCGCCGGCGATGTCGGGGGCTGGCACCGGGCGCATTTGATGAAAATAAGCTGTGCGGTGTTGTTTGACTCGCGCACCGGACAATACGCCGATTACGCGGAGAACCAGATTCCTCGGTTTCTCGAGCGCCTGCAGGCTTTTGACCTTGTGATCGGATTCAACATCAAACGCTTTGATTATCAGGTTCTCAAGGGGTATACCGATTTTGATTTCATGAAACTCAACACGCTGGACATCCTGGAGGAAGTCAAGAAACATCTTGGCTTTCGCTTGTCCCTGAACCACCTGGCGAAGGCCACCCTAGATGCCCGCAAGACAGCCGACGGACTGCAGGCCCTTCGATGGTGGCAGCAGGGAAAAATGCTCGAAATAATCGCTTATTGCCGGCAGGATGTGAAAATTACCGCAGATCTGTATCGCTTCGGCCGGGAGAAGGGATATTTGCTTTTTATGGATCGCAACGACCAAAAAGTGCGCATACCGGTTGAGTGGCAGTGATAGTGTAAATCGGCTAATTAATGGTGAATATAGGAACTCGAAAGGCAAAACATTTTAAAAGAAAACCGCAGAACCAGGGAAAAGCGAACCGAAGAACCGCAGAATATCGAATGTCGAATGTCGAAGGAATGAATTCTGTCGTTTTTAAAAAAACCTGATGTGGCATACTTTGTCCAGGTGAAGACGAAGACCGAGAGCAATACCATCTATGCGCATTTCTGAGATTATTTTAAAAAGATTGAGCGCAGCGAAACCACCCTTCGACATTCTGCGGTTCTGCGGTTCGCTTTTTTTTATTACTGAAGGTACCCAATCAACTGGCTCAGATCAGTCAGAACCAAGTCCGGGCTAAGTTCCGCGCAGCGGGGATCATCGGCTCTCAGACGCAGGGAACGCCGGTCGCCCGCAAACAGGGCGGTTTGAAAACCGACGCCGTTGGCGGGATACATATCGTTGAGCATGTCATTGCCGATATAGAGCACGGAAATCGGTGCAATCCCCCTTGAAGACAGCTTTGCGGCTGCCCTTGCGAACAGGATAGGGGATGGCTTGGCCACTTCGTAGCGATAGGAGTAAAGCAGAAGATCTGGATCGAAACCCAGGCTTTCCGGCTTGCCGTTCAGAAACCAGTCGAACAGCAGTGGGGTATAAAACTGGGCATTCGAAATGATGCCCATTGCCATTTTTTTCTGACGGCAGGCAGACAACATCGGTTCGAGATTGGGCATGGTCCAGACCGGATTGGCGATTAATTCGAACTCCACGGCAAACTGCCGGATAGCGGTCATATCTTCGAATTTCAACACCTGGCGCCAGATCTGTTCGATGATCACTTCCGGGTGGTCGATGCCCTTGTCACGCAGCCGTTTGTGGCCTGCCTCTATGCTGCTGTAAAAATCACTCAAAACACTCCGCGGTGATCGGGAGATGGCGTATTTTGCCAGCAGACGTTTAAGCCGGTCGTGGGCCGGTGAGTGTAGCCGGCCAAGACTGATATCGCCAGAACCGCTGATAAACAGAGTGCCGTAAATATCGAACAGGATACAGGCGATGTTGGCCCGGAGCTCTCCCCGGGCCTGCAAATCCGTTGGCTGCGGCGACAGAGGGACGAGATAGTGATCGATAGTCGATTTCTTCGTCATAGAGATCAGACCTTTTCGTTTAAATCCCAAATCACAAAACTCAAATCCCAATTCCGCCTCAGGCGGACCAATTCACAATATTCAAATTTCAAAAAGATTATGGGGAGCAGTTCATCAAATCAGTTCGTTCTGGAGGCGATGTGGACTGGATCATTTCAGAATCCGGATTTAAGGCTAAAGTTTGGATCTTTGAAAATTGGAATTTGGATATTGTTTGTTATTTGTTATTTGGTGCTTGTATTTTAATGAATTCAAGGACTATGTTTGGCTAGCATCCCCTGACAATTGTTCTGTGACACACAATACCAGATTTACTCAGCGTAATCGCTCCACTTAAGCAGGCTGAACCTTTCAAGGTCCAGGAAGGCAGCTGCCAGGGCCTTTTTATCGATACGCTGCCGGATCGTGGTATTTGCCACCCGCTCGTAGACATCCAGCAACTTCTGCCTGTATTGCCGGCGGTTGTAACCTCGTTCAATCGCAGTGCGGTTATTCCGGATTAAGCTGTCCGGGTCGGAGACGTCTCCGGGATGTGCCAAAAAAGGATTCAACCGCATCAGCATGTCAACTGTTTTGCGTGACGTCACCAGAGCGGCGATAATTTTTTTCTGCGACCCTTCATCCAGCAGCCCAAAATCGATGTTACCGTCCCGGGTACAGGCATCGAAGGCCTGCCGGATATGGCTGTCGGCAACCTCGTGGTTCAGCAGGCGGCAGGCCTGCCGCACCCAGTGGGTCCAGTTGGAACGGAATTGATCCAGACCGATCCAATCCAGCGGTACGAGCAGCCGATTGTAAAGATGGTGCAGTCGAATGCCGTTTTGCTCGAAATCACGGGTGATCTCAGGCAGCTTCCGACCCCATAGCAGCTTGCCGTAAAGCCAGGGCTCCAGAAAAGAAAAGCCGAAGCCTTCGGTAATGCTGGTGGTGACCAGGGAATCGGCCGACATCACGTTGGTTTCAAAATCCCTGGCCAATCCCCGCTCGAACACCACGTTCAGACCCTGAGTTTTGACAAAGCTTTTCCAACCGTTATAGCTGCTGATGTCAGCCGGGCTATTGGGGGGCAGGGTGATGGAGAGGGCCGCCCCATTTTTTATGAACAGGGACAGCAGGATAGCCTCCCCGATGTTTTTGCGCCGAATCGCCCTGACCGGGTATAGTATAAAAGCTTTTTGGGATTCGGACGGCCGGGTTGGCAGCTGGGGACAATCGACGGTGTTGGCCAGCAAATGCAGCCCATTGGCCACCAGACCGCAGTTCAGCAAAACATCGTAATCCCGTCCATTGATGACGCTGTAATGGCAATCGGCCGGATATTGCGCGGCATAATAGGAGCGCGGACGGCCGTCTTCGGCAAAATCATGAATTTGCAGCAGGAGGTTGGCACCTTTTTGCTGCAACGCGTTAAGCAGATCCAAAAACTGATGATTTTTTGCCAGGGTGGGATTGTGAACGTGCAGCACGTCGCATGAACCGCTGAATCTCGAATGGATGGCCTTCAGTATGCTTTCGGCCACGGCATCCGGGTCATAACGGCCTCCGAGGGGATCACTATAGCCAATCTGGGGTACATGGGCGAGTCGGGCAGGAAAGCGCGTCTGCGGCAGGCTGCCGGTAACCACAAGGCTCTGCCAATGATCCGGAAGGGAAGCCAGTTGTTGTTTGATAACCGTGGTGACCCCGCCGGTTTTTAAGTGGTAATGGGCAAAGGCGATTTTCATGCCCATACCATATCATTTTTACGGGCATTAATCCACGAGGGTCAAAGATCTTTAATCCTGCAGTTGAGCTGCTGTGGATCAGGCAGGGGACGACTCCGGGCGGGTTTTATTTTTTGTCGGCCGCTTTTTCTTTGATTTGATTGCCTTGCGTTCAAAAAACTGCAGCCTGCTACTACCGATATCGATAAGATCGCGGTCCCTCAAAATCGTCTCCAGCTTGATTTTTTGCCCATTGACTTTCGGTCGGGACCAACCGCCGCTGTAGCTCAGGTAGAAGCCATCCGATTCTCTGCTGATGGTTGCCGATGTGTTTCCGACCATGAACCCTTTAACGATGATGTCGCAACTGGGATGTTTTCCTATTTTGGTGATCGATTTGCGGCAGATGTGTTTGCCGCGTCCGCCGGCCTGGTATTTAAGGATGCCGACATTGTCCTTTTTGGGAGCCTTTTTAGTCGCTTTGGTATCGGCCTTTTTCAAGTCGAGCCTGACCGTCTCCGGCTCTTCCCGGTCCTCCGGCTTGGTTTGCGCTTTTGCCTTGTTCTTGTTGAGCATGGCGCGATAGTGGCTGGTGTCCATGGCCATGGTTCGTTCAATTTCATCGGGCTGGGTATCGGGCTCCTCTTCACCATCGGCGTAACCGAAGGCAAGGGCATGCTTGCCGATGCTGATGACATCCCCTTTTTGCAGCCAATGCGAACCGACCTGCTTTTCATTGACGAACAGGCCGTTTTTGCTCTGGAGGTCAACCAGCACGAACCCGTCACCCACCGAGTCTATTTTGGCATGATGGCTCGAAACCGCCAGATTGTCGATGACGATATCGTTGTCATTGCGCCGACCGATGGTCATGGGAACGCCCTTTTGAAGCGCGTAATTGCCGATCGTCTTGTCCCTGAAACTCAATTCTAATGTTGGCATAGGCCTTGTCTCTGTGTATCTGATAATGCTTCGACATTTGCCGGCGGCTTGACAACGCCGGAAGCCAAAGGTTGAATTAAATCTGATTTCTGTCCGTCAATTTGAAAAAGGCTCTTCTGACCATCGCGGCAAGGCGACGGATTCCCAACGGGGTGTTTTTAACCGTTTTGACCTTGAGCACAATGGCAGTAATGTTGTCATCACCGCCGCGAGCGTTGGCCAGATCAACAAGGCTCTGGCAGGCCGCTTCGGAGCCATTGCCGTCCACCAGCAATCTGATTTCTTCCGGAGAAGCTTTGTCGCTCAGTCCATCGCTGCTGATTACCAGGATATCGTTTTTAAAACATTGGATCTCGTATATGTCTGCCTTTACGGACTCTTCCGTACCCATGGCCCGGGTCAGGACGTGTCTGAATTCCATTCCCAGCTTGGCGGCATTGGCCGGATTGAGGGCTGTTTGTTCAGCGAGCACGGTATGGGGAACCGACAGCAACTTGATTTTGCCGTCACGGATGAGGTATATCGGGCTGTCACCGACATTGGCAGCTATCAGGGTGCCGTCGGTGAGATACACGGCCGAAACGGTCGAGCCCATCCCGCGATAGGATTTATTGTCGCGGGACGCCTCCAACACCGCTTTATTAGACGTGTAAATTCCGGCAAGCAGTTGGTTCGCCGCCGGGGACAAGGTTTTGTCGAAATAAACAGGATCCGGTTGACCGCCGTTCATCCGGATTTTTTTAATATAGTCTTCGATGGTCTCGACCACCAGTTTGCTCGCGACCTCGCCGGCCACATGCCCGCCCATGCCGTCCGCGACCACATACAGGCCTAGGGAATCTGCAAGAAAGAGGGAGTCTTCATTCGCTTTGCGTTTTTTACCCCTGTCGGTGATACCGGCTGATTCGATTTCGATCATATTATTATTAGGCTTGAAATCCGAAGAATTGGTTTATATGCTAAAAGATCCTCTGACTGGCGGTTAGGCAAAAACCGGTGAATGCAACCGGATGTGATAATCATATCGCATCAGTCGAATTTCGTCAAGAATTCAGCATATTATCATTATTGCAAAGGTGTCGGCCGACAAGATGGCGCCGGGGGAAAGTTGCGTATATCCGCCATATTAGCACTCCTAGCCCCCGATCAGACCGTGTGTCGCCGCCATCCTCGCGCTCAGCCAAAGTCGGCTATAAAACCTTGGCTTTGACATCAATTTCTTATATCGACCAATTTGATAAAAACATAAACAGTTTTTAATGCTTATCGCGGTCTTCAAGGGTCGTAGATTTCTCGGAGGGATCATGCTCACGATTGCACGACTAAAAAACACGCAAATAAAATATGCCTGGGGATCCACTACCGCCATCCAGGAGCTTGTCGGCGAGAAGAATTATCGCCCCGAGCCGGTTGCCGAACTCTGGATGGGTGCCCACCCCAAAGCGCCGTCGCTTGTACGCCACCAGGAGCAGTGGCTGCCGCTGATCGACATAATCGCCGCAAATCCCCAAACCATCCTGGGCAGCGGGGTGGCTGATAAGTTCCAAAACTGCTTGCCCTTTCTCTTCAAGGTGCTGGCCGCAGCCAAACCGCTCTCGATTCAGGCCCATCCCAGCCGGGATCTTGCTGTCAAAGGATTTGAGAACGAAAACCGAGAAAATATCCCCCTGAATGCCGACAATCGGAATTATAAGGACGCCAACCATAAGCCGGAGTGCTTATGTGCCCTGTCTCCTTTTTGGGCATTGTGCGGATTTAGACCGATCGACGACATAGCGTTCCTGGTGGGTCAAATATGTCCTGTTGGGCTAAAAAGAGAAGTCGATCAGCTGAATAACCAGCCTGATCCCGGTGGATTGGAAGCCTTTTTTAGCGCACTGATTTTTATGGATCCCGGGCGCAAAAAGCCGGTGATCGGTGAAGCGCTCCAAAACGCCCGGCTGCGGTCGGCCGAAAATCCGGCCTTTGATTGGATGGCCAAACTGAACCGTGAGTATCCACATGATATCGGTATCCTCTCACCGCTCTTTTTAAATCTCATCCGGCTGATGCCGGGCCAGGCCCTGTTTCTGCCTGCCGGAGAACTCCACGCTTATTTGGAAGGCCTCGGCATCGAATTGATGGCCAACTCCGACAATGTTCTGCGGGGCGGACTCACATCCAAATACATTGATGAGGATGAGCTGCTGAAAGTGCTTAGCTTCAAACCCCGGCCCGTAGAGATTCTCGAAGCAGCGCACGGCCATGAAGCTGAAAGCATTTACCCCAGTTTTGCCGAGGAATTTGTACTGTCTGTCATCACGGTATCGCGCGACGAATTCTATCGGGAACCCGATTTAAGAAGCGCACAGATCCTGCTGTGCACCCAGGGGCGGGCCCATGTCGAGGTCGGCGGCGGTCATGAAGCCCTTTCTCTCCATAAAGGTGAGTCCGCTTTCATTTCCGCTGCTGCAGGAACCTGTACCATCAGGGGGGAGGCCGTCCTTTACAAGGCCGCCGTTCCGGTTTAAGTTTCGACAGCTCACAGCCAATCCAGGCCCCGTATCCTTTCGAGTCGGCAGTTTTTTTTATTATGGCCGCATTATTTCGTAATCGTTATTGACAACTTTTGCCAAATCAGCCAAATATGACAACAAACCAAAATTAATATCGTTCCAATCCTTATAATCTCTTGACAAAATTTGAAGTTTTAATTAGCTTGGCGGCGTAACGTGAGTTATCCAACTTGGTCCCCTTTTGACGCACAGGAGCAACTGATCAATGACTCTGACAAAAGCAAATATTGTTGACGCAGTTCATGAAGAACTCGGGTTTCCTAAAAACAGATCCGCCGAATTAATTGAGATTCTGCTTGAACAGATTAAAAGCACATTGGAGTCCGGCGAAGACGTTCTGATCAGCGGATTCGGAAAATTCTGCGTTAAGGAAAAAAAGGCGCGGCGCGGAAGAAATCCCGCCACCGGTGACGATATGATGCTGGCTCAACGTCGGGTTGCCACCTTCAGATGCTCCCATTTGCTAAGAGAAAAGATTAACAATTCCTAACCACATTAATGAATGGAATTATTCTCAGATGGTCGACTTTGACAGCGGCCATCGTACTCACATCCTACGTATTTGACGGCATCCATGTTGACGGATTTCTGTCGGCCCTTTTGGCGGCCGCCATGCTCGGGATCCTGAATGCCTTCTTCAGACCGATTGCACTCCTGCTGACGCTTCCGATCAATATTCTGTCCCTCGGATTGTTTACGTTTATTATCAACGCCCTGATGCTCAAAATGGCTTCCGGAATCATCACCGGCTTCGAGGTGGCCGGTTTCTGGCCGGCGGTCTTCGGATCTTTGTTGATCAGCATTATCAGCTGGCTGTTGAACTCGTTTGTCAACGACCGCGGCACCGTAACTTCATTCAACGCCGAGTTCAGAACCCGGCACCGACCCCGCATCGACAACGACACCATCGACCTCGAGCAAAAAGGCAAGGACCGGTGGGAGTGAGCGTTTGGAATGTCTAGTGACGAATGACGAATGTCTAATTAAGGAACCCTCGCGATCTAACCTTATTCTTTAATTACCAGAGCGAAGCGAATTCCTTCATTCGCCATTCGTCAATTATCATTTGTCATTCCTTATCCGCTACCCCGGCTTCCTCGAAGGTCAGCACCTCTCTGAAAATGCCGACGGCAGCGTCCATGATGCTCATGGCCAGGGTTCCGCCGGTGCCTTCGCCAAGCCGCATCCCCAGATCCAGAATAGGATCCAACTTCAGATGGTCAAGCATACAGCGGTGCCCGGGCTCTTCGGAACAATGACCGGCAAACAGATAATTTGTGACGGTAGGGCACAGGGCATTGGCAATCAGAGCACCGGCCGTCGAGATGAAACCGTCGATAACCACCGGCCGCCGATGATAGGCCCCGGCCAGTACACATCCCGCGATTCCGCCGATCTCAAAGCCCCCCACTTTCGCCAGCACATCCAGGCCGTCGCTGCCAACCGGTTTGTTGACTTCAAAGGCGCGTGATATTGCATCGCGTTTGCGTTCCAGCCCTTCGTCGTCAACCCCGGTGCCACGGCCGACCATCTGGTCAAGGCCGATCCCACAGACAACCGCCCCGATAGCGGCAGACGGCGTGGTGTTGCCTATACCCATGTCGCCGGTACCGAGAATTTCAACACCACCTTGGTAAAGCCGTGACGCTTCCCGGAATCCGAGTAAAATCGACTGTTCGGCTTCCCGGCCGGTCATGGCAGGCCCGGTGGTAAAATCGGCAGTGCCGGCACCTAATTTATGAGTGACCAGGTGCTCGCTGGCCGGCAGATCCAGTGCGCTCAAATCGGCGATAATGCCCATGTCTACAACGAACACCTCGGCGTCCACTTGTCTTGCAATCGCGTTGATACCGGCGCCGCCGGCAAGGAACGTTTGGACCATGGCGCCCGTCACTTCCTGGGGATAGGCGCTGACCCCGGCTCTGACAACTCCGTGGTCTCCGGCCATTACAAGAACGGCCTTGCGATCGATGGAGGGCTGCAGTGTGCATCGGATGGCGCACAGCCGTTCGGCGATTTCATGCAGTCTTCCGAGCGCTCGAGTCGGCATGACCAACTGAGCGGTTCTTTCCCTTGCACGGGAAATCCATTCTTGATCGATGGGCTGAATGCCCTCTATAATTTCTGCCAGATTCATCATTAGATTCCTCCTGTTTGGATTTGAGACATATACGATGTTCAGTTCTTGCAGTTTGGTTGCACAGTTTCTCCGGCAAAAAAAATCCCCACGCGTGTCCTACGCCTGGGGATTTGCCTTCTCCACAAACATGAACCTTATGGCAGGTCTTCTGACTTCCCCGCCCTTTCAGCTACCTTCCCATTGCGATCAAGCACAACAGTGGTAAACGCTTGCCAAAAGAGTTCCCCTTCCACGTCGAATAGAAGGGGCGGGGTCACAGCGGCGGGTCCGTACCGGAATTACACCGGTTTCCCTCTTCGCCCCGGAGGGCGCCATAAAGCATCACGATGATTTTTAGCAGTTCTGATAAATGATCCGCCGTGGGTTGTCAATGATTATTTTCGGTCTGCTGGCGGCGGCGCAGGCAACATCGAGACATTCGATATTCGATATTCTGCGGTTCTCTTTTGATGAAATTTCATGCTAGCGAGCTTTCATCTGTTGTCCTAAGAATGAGTTCACCGAGCGTGAATGCATAATAAACTTGACATCCAAGGCCGTATTATATATTGGTGCAGGGTCAAGGTGCGCATGCTTAATAGGGAATCCCGTGAGAATCGGGAGTGGTCCCGCCGCTGTAACCCCGGCCTTTCACCGAAGTGTGAGAAAAATCCTTTTAGCCTCGGTTTGCCACTGTTTCGATAGATCGTAATGGGAAGGTTGCTAAAAGGGGACGGGGAAGCCAGAAGACCTGCCTTGGCGTGTTGCTGTCTGTCTGCGGGCATCGGAATGGGCAACAACTGTTCAAGGGTTAAGAAAACTGGGTGCAGCCCTTCAAGCTCAATAATGCTTGAAGGGCTTTTTTAATGCCAACGGCGGGATAATTCAAGCGCCCGAGCTCGAAAAAAGCAACCCCGAAAAATAGTGGGACGATGTCGTCAAACACCGAAAACCTGCAGCCTGATTTTAGGGATCCCTATGCTCTGCCGACGGTGATGCACCTCGCAGTGCTGATTCTGGGATTGGCAGCGGTCATAATTATTTCAACGGGTATGGGTTATATAGAAATACCCGTAGCTGCCGTCGTAAAAATATTTCTAACTCAGATTACCGGTCAGTCGTCATGGATCGAAGACCTTGACAAGTTGTTTGCGGTTGTTGTGGTCGATGTCCGTTTGCCCCGTATTTTATGCGCCGCTATTGTCGGGGGCGGACTGGCAATTTCCGGTGTGGTTTTCCAGGGAATTCTTCTGAATCCGCTGGCCGACCCCTATACCCTGGGCGTTTCGGCCGGGGCAGCTTTCGGTGCGTCCCTGGCGCTCCTGCTCAATATCGGGTTGCTGGGAAGCTACTCGGTGCCGGTGTTTGCATTTGTCGGGGCTGTCGCCACCTTGCTCTTTGTCATATATCTTTCATCTTCCAGCGGAGGGGTGTCGTCCAACAATTTGATCTTATCAGGCATCATCGTCGCAGCCATACTTTCGGCCGGCATTAGTTTCTTGAAGTATATCGCCGACGAGCAGGTGGCCGTGATCATTTTCTGGCTGATGGGAAGCTTCAGCTCCAAAACATGGACCGATGTATGGCTGACTCTGACCTTGGTCGGCGTCGGCCTGGGTGTCTTTATCTTTTATGCTCGGGATTTGAATCTGATGTCGCTGGGAAACCGCACTGCCTCTTCACTGGGGGTGGATACCCGCAGAGTCACCCTGGTGTTGCTGATCACGGCTTCGCTGGTCGCTGCCATATGCGTCTCGGTTGCCGGAATCATCGGGTTTGTCGGTCTGTTGGTGCCCCACATGATGCGGCTGATTACCGGCCCGGACAATCGTCGCCTTGTGCCGGTATCTTTGCTGGCCGGCGCCATTCTGCTGCTGGTGGCCGATACCGTTACCCGGGCGGTGCTGCCTTCGGAAATCCCCATCGGTGTGCTCACGGCTTTAATCGGGGGCCCGTTCTTCTGTTATATTTTCCGCAAACAGCAAACAGCAAGACGGGGGCTCTAGCAAATTGTTTTCGTGCGCGGCGCCGTAAGGTTGACTTTAAGTTTTTTTTCAGCGACAGGCACCGGGGAGTAATGGAGTGTTGGAGTAATGGAGTAATGGAAGTGCGGATCTCACAGTACTCCAACACTCCACTACTCCATTACCCCATTTGCGAATTGGCACCCGTCAACGTAGGTACGCAAAATAGGGATTGATTTAAATTGAGTTGAGCGTCTACCCATGCCTTTTGAGCTAAACCATATCAGCTTTAACTATGCGGATAGAAGCGTCATCGACGATATCAGCCTGAACCTGGCGCCGGGAAAATTTTACGGAATTATCGGGCCCAACGGCAGCGGCAAGACTACGCTGCTGGATCTGCTGGCCAGACACAGGCTGCCGGATAACGGTGACATACAGTACCGGGGTAAATCGCTGGCATCCTTTTCGAAAAAAGAACTCTCCCGCGAAATTGCCCTGGTACCTCAGAATTTTTATATCAATTTCCCGTTTACCGTAGAGCAAATCGTCACGATGGGGCGCTACCCGCATATTCCGAAATTTTCGTCTCCCTCTGAGGATGACATCGAAATTTTACAAGGGGTGATGCGATTGACCGAAATCAGCGCATTCGCGAATCGGTACATCACCGAACTCAGCGGGGGAGAGAGACAACGGGTTGTATTTGCCCGGGCGTTGGCCCAGGACACACCTGTGTTGATCCTGGATGAGGCCACCTCGAACCTGGATATAAACTATTCCATCAACCTGCTGAATATCGCCGAACAACGGGTCAGGAACAGCCGGAACACCGTGCTGGCGGTGATGCAGGACATCAATCTCGCCGCGGGATTTTGTGATTACCTGATATTTATGTCCGGCGGCAGGATAGCGGCCCACGGAGAGACCGGGACCGTATTGACACCGGAAACCCTGCAAACGGTCTTCGATATCGAGGCCAAGGTTTATCATGAATCTTATTCCGGGTCGCTGCAGGTAGTGTTTAAAAAGTAGTAATTCTGGCTGATATTGACTTGATTTGATCCATTCCTGAGGGATGGCATTGGTAAGCAATTAGGAAAAAGCGAATGTCGAATATCGAATTATGAATATCGAATGTCGAAGGAAGGATCTTAGAAGCGAACCGCAGAATAATGAACCGCAGAATTTCGAAGGGTGGTTTCGCTTCGCTCAGTCTTTTAATTCATAACCCGAAATGCGGACTGGTGGAGTTGCTCATGGTCTTCGTCGCCCCATAGGCAGAGGGTAGTCGCACTGTTTATTATATAAACGATAGAATTCCTTCCTTCGAAATTCATCATTCGACATTCTGCGGTTCTGCGGTTCTCGTTTTCCTGGTTCTGCGGTTCGCTTTTTAAATTCATGTTCATTCGTGACATAAAAAAAAGATGACCAACAACAAGATCCATATCCTCCTTCTCTTCAGCCTTGCCCTGGCAGGCCTACTTGCGCTGCTGACAAACGCCGGTATTGATACTGCCGCGGCGGCCGCAGCCCGCATAGAAGACGAAAATACTATCGTCGACCAGGGCGGCCGCACCCTGAGGATCGAACAGCCCTTTGAACGGATTATATCCCTTTACGGAGCGCACACCGAAAACCTGTTCAGCCTGGGATTGGACCGGGAAATCATCGGCGTGTCGCGCCATGAAACCTATCCGCCTCCGGCATTGCACAAGCCGGTGTTTTCGTACCGTGAAGACCCTGAAAAATTTCTGGCTGTTCGTCCGGATCTTGTCATCATCCGGCCGATGATCGATCGCGGCTATCCGCAGTTTGTCGCCATGCTGGAAAAAAACGGCGTCACCGTGCTTTCACTGCAGCCGGCCAATGTGGCGGAGATGTACCAATACTGGCAGATATTGGGCTTTGTCAGCGGTCGCGGGCAGCGGGCAATGCAGATGGTCGCTGAATTCAAAGCCGCTGTGGCGGCCTTCGAATCGCTGACCGCCGCCAGATCCAACAGGAAACGGGTCTATTTTGAAGCCATCCACAGCAAAATGAAAACATTCACACCCGATTCCATGGCCATTTTCGCCCTTGAAACCGCCGGCGGTATCAACGTCGCGGCCGACGCCAAATCGGTACGGGGCACCAATATCGCCTACTACGGCAAGGAGCGCATCCTGTCGCGCAGCCGGCAGATCGATGTGTATCTGGCCCAGGCCGGCGCCATGAACAAGCCCAGCGTCAAGCGCATTGCGGATGAGCCGGGTTTCAAAACTATCAAAGCCGTGGCCGAACAGCAGATATACATCGTTGATGAACAAATTGTCTCGCGCCCGACGTTGCGACTGCTGGAAGGCATCTACTTTATTGGGAAAACCCTCTATCCGGAAGATTTTGACGATCAGGCGCTGAAGATATTAAAGAAATGAAAGCACTCGTTATCGCCGGCACAAAAAGCGGCTGCGGTAAAACCACGTTTTCGCTGGGATTGATGGCGGCCCTGATCCGGCGCGGTTTAAAGGTGGCCCCCTTTAAGGTCGGCCCCGATTTCATCGATCCGGGACATCACCGCCGCATTACGGGTGTGACAAGCTGCAACCTGGACGGCTGGATGTTGTCCCGGGACTATAATCTGGACAACTTCAACCGGCATGCCGAAGGCGCCGACGTCGCCGTAGTCGAAGGCGTTATGGGCCTGTATGACGGCTATGACGGCCGCAGCGAGGCGGGATCGACGGCTCAAATAGCCAAATGGCTCGGGCTCCCGGTTCTTCTGGTGGTGGACGCCAAGAGCATGGCCCGCAGCGCCGCGGCTTTGCTGATGGGTTTTGAGCGTTTCGACCCGGGACTTGAGTTTGCCGGCACCGTTTTCAACAATCTGGGCAGTCACCGGCACCTGCAATACCTGCGCGATGCCATCGCCGAAACTGTTAGCATGCCGTGCCTGGGCGGGCTGGTCAAAAACACCGGCATTGCCATACCGGAAAGACATCTCGGTCTGGTTACCGCTGAGGATCATGCCCTCGGAGAAGAGAGCATTAATCTGCTGGCAAGTCTTGTCGAAGACAACATCGATCTGGACAGCCTACTCGACGGATTGCCCGAGATAAAAAGGCCGACCGCTGCCGGGATGCCGCCGCCGTCCAGAATCGAGAAAGACGTTCGAATTGCGGTCGCCCGGGACAATGCCTTTTGCTTCTACTACCAGGACAACCTGAACTGGCTGCGGCATCAAGGGGCGCAGCTAGTTTATTTCTCGCCGGTTGCAGGTGACAGCCTGCCGCAGGATATAGACGGCATCTATCTTGGCGGCGGATACCCGGAGCTCTTTGCAGGCCAACTGGAAAAAAATGACGGGCTGCGCCGTGCCGTCAGGGAAAAAAGCGACGACGGCATGCCGATATATGGTGAATGCGGCGGATTTATGTATTTATGCGAGGCACTGGATGACCTAAACGGCAAGCGCTATTCCATGGCCGGCTGTTTCCCGTTTACAGCATCAATGTTCCCGCGGCTCAAGGCGCTCGGCTACCGGGAAATCACGCTGACCAGGGATACCGTCATAGGCAATCGGGGATTGACGATCCGGGGCCATGAATTTCACTACTCCGAACTTGACAGGGGGAATCATCAGGTCGATCGGGTCTATCGCATCTCGGACCGGCAGGGACTCGACAAACCGCCGGATGGGTACCTGGTCAAACGCACGCTGGGAAGCTACAACCACCTGCACTTCGGCAGCCAGCCGGAATCAGCGCGACATTTTGTCGAAAACTGCCAGACCTATCGGCGCCAAAAGGGAACGCGAATATGAAACCTGATCAAATTGAAAATTTGAGCTTTCAAATCATCGAAGATGAAATCCAGCCCTACGATCTGACCCATGAACATTGGCCGATCGTGCGCCGGATGATCCACACGACGGCTGACTTTGAATACAAGGACATCGTCCGCATTCATCCGGATGCCATAAAAGCCGGCCTCGCTGCCATTCGAAGCGGAAAATCGATTGTTACCGACACCAACATGGCCAGGGTGGGAATTCGTCAAAGAGAATTGGATCGGTTCGGCGCCGCCACCGTCTGTCTGATGAATGATTCGGCGGTTCACGAACAGGCTAAGGCAACCGGTGCAACCCGGGCCAAGGTGGCGGTGGATATGGCCGTTGAAGACATGGCCGGCGGCATCTATGTGGTCGGCAATGCGCCGACTGCTCTGCTGCGTTTAATCGAACTCGTAAAGGCAGAAAAGGCCCGACCGGCTCTGATTATCGGATTGCCGGTCGGATTCGTGAATGCGGCTGAATCCAAGGCCGCCCTGATGGAACTGGACTATCCCTGTATTACCAACGTGGGTCGCAAGGGAGGATCCAATGTGGCCGCCAGTGTTGTCAATGCTCTGGCGATTATGGCGGTAGAACGATAACTATGACAGTTCGAGGTTGACCGTATAGGGTTAGGAATTTTGATAATCAGGGAAATGAGCCCATGGCATTTGGCACTCGGCGTTCGGTCCACGGCAGGGCAGGGCGCGGACAAGCTCATACCCCGTCCGAACACCGCGACGGACTTTGAATTCAAATAAACAAGAAAAATACAGCAGTATACAAGTGGAAAAATCTTCTTTGGCGAAAAACCATCACAACTAATATCGAGGACAACATGACAAAGCAAACGGGAACCTTATACGGTATCGGCGTGGGACCGGGTGACCCCGACCTGCTCACCCTTAAAGCGGCTAAAATCTTGAACCGGGTCGACATTGTATTTGCGGCGGCCTCCACCAAGAACAGCCACAGCCTGGCGGTCAACATTGCCCGGGAGCACATTCCCGACAAGGCAACGGTAATCAGGCTCAAATTTCCGATGACCCGGGACAAAAACGAAACCCGCCGGGCCTGGAAAGCCCATGCCAGGACCATTATTTCCGAGCTCGAGCAAAATAAGAACGTGGCCTTTTTAACCCTCGGGGACTCCATGACCTATTCAACCTACGGATATATCCTCAAGTATGTCCAGACCCTGGCACCCCATTTAGAGATCCGGACCGTGCCCGGGATTACCTCCTACCAGGCCGCGGCGGCGCGTTTGAACACGCCCTTGGTGGAAGGTGAGGAATCGTTGATGGTGGTTTCGGGCGCCAAAGGCGGCCAGCGTCTGCGGGACCTCTGCGGCAAGCCGGAGAACGTCGTGTTTCTGAAAGCCTACCGCAACGTGCCGGACATCAAGGCGGCCATTGACGAATCCGGGAGCTATCCTAGATCCGTCGGGATTAAGAGCTGCGGGCATGCCAATGAAGAAATCGTAAAGGATATCGGAGAGTTAAGCCGTCGCAAACCCGACTACTGGACCCTCATATTAAGCAAACAAGCAACAAGGAACGGATCGTCGGAATGATATCATATTAACGCTGCCGCTGGCCGCAAGCGCCCTGTCTGACCGGAAAAGAAACTTTTAAAAAGCGAATATCGAATGTCGAATAATGAATGTCGAATTTCGAAGGAATGTATCCTGTCTATTTAAAAAAAGCCTGAGCGAAGCGATTCCATCCTTCGAAATTCGAAATTCGAAATTCGACATTCTGCGGTTCTGCGGTTCGCTTTTGATGTAGTTTCCTGCAAGGCGGGAAGAGACACCTAACTGTATATGACACATCACGGAACAGCTACCACCGACAATCAACGACCGACAAGATCCCTGCTCGTTTCACTGGTCATTACGGCGGTTATCATTTTGGGCGCCCTGGCGGTGATCGACGGGCTAAACCCGGCACAATTCAGTGCCGGGCTGTTGTGGCCCCTGACGCGACTAATGCTGTTCATCACCATCGGGCTGTTTGTCGGACAGATCATCGAAGTGTCGGGCTGGATCAAACCGATGGCCCTGTTGGCCCGGCCGCTTTTTCGTTTCGGCCGCCTGGGCAATCGCTGCAGCGCAGCCTTTACCGCGGCCTTTATCTCGGGGGTCAGCGCCAATGCCATGCTGCTCGATTTTTTCAATGACGGTCGCATCAGCCGCCGGCAGTTATTTTTGTCGAATTTTATCAATCAGTTGCCGGCATTTTTTCTGCACCTGCCGACGACCTTTTTCATTGTTATTCCTTTGACCGGTTGGGCAGGGGCCCAGTATTTTTTGATTACGTTCCTGGCAGTGTTGCTGCGGACGGTTTTATTGCTCTTGTACGGGCGCCTGACGCTGCCGCCGCCGTCAAACTGTGCCGGCAGTCGGTCCGGAGACAAACCGGCGCGCAAAGCCAAGGCATGGTCCGATATCTGGCAGCGTGTCAAATCGCGGCTGCCCCGGCGGATCGCCAAAATTGCGGTATATGTCGTTCCCATCTACACCCTCGTGTTTGTGTCGAATGCAATGGGCCTGTTTAAATGGCTGCGCGAAGCGCTGGCCGGGTATATGGTCGCGTCCTTTATGCCGATGGAATCCCTGTCCGTAATTATCCTGAGCTTCGCGGCCGAGTTTACATCCGGATTTGCGGCCGCCGGCGCATTGCTGGATGCCGGCGTACTGACTGTCAAGCAGACCGTTGTGGCTTTGCTGCTTGGAAATATTCTGGCCTTCCCGGTGCGGGCGCTGCGGCATCAGCTGCCCCGCTACATCGGCATTTTTTCACCCAAAATGGGGACCCAGATGTTGCTGTTGGGTCAGGGTTTGCGGGTATCGAGCATTATCATGGTGGGGGCTGTCTATTATTTGGTCGCATAGGTTGGGACAAGGCGATTGAGTTCGACATTCTGCGGTTGTGCGGTTCGCTTTTAATGTAGTTTCACACGGGGTTTCAGGTGTCAGGAAAAGCGGTATAATTCGTGTTTTCGTCATTTCGTGTTTTCGTGATTGATTTATTTAAGGTTCCGTCCTGTTCGGATTAGGGATTAATGAAAAAAAAACTGCGCAGCGGATTTACCACCGGAACTTCGGCGGCGGCAGCCACCAAGGGGGCCCTGCGTTTGATTGTCGAGGGCCGCAAGCCGTCCGCGGTAAACATCAGACTGCTGACCGGCGATCAGATTACAATCCCCATTCAACGGTGCCGTTCGGAGCAGGAGGGCAGGGCCGAGTGCAGTGTCATCAAGGATGCCGGGGACGATCCCGATGTCACCCATAAGGCTGAAATCGGTGCCCGGGTGAGCTTGAAAAAGACCACGGCCGGATCAAAATCAAGATCGGGGCCGACCGTTGTTATCCGCGGTGGTGAGGGTGTCGGCCGGGTCACCCGGCCGGGCCTCGAGGTCCCACCCGGGCAACCGGCGATTAATCCGGGGCCCCGTAAAATGATTGCAGAGGCTGTTGACGATGTCCTGGGTTCGGCCGGCACGGACTTTTCCGTCAACATCGAGATATTCGTTCCCCGGGGTCGGGAACTTGCCCGCAAGACCCTGAATGCCCGGCTGGGAATTTTGGACGGCATATCGATATTGGGAACCACAGGTGTCGTGCGGCCCATGTCCCATGACGCCTTCATCGCTACGATCAGATCGGCGTTGTCGGTGGCGCGGGCCAGCGGGGTCGCCAAAGTCGTGCTGACCACCGGCCGCCGCAGTGAAAGATTCGCCCAGCAGCTTTGGCCCAACCTGGGGGAAGAGGGATTTGTCCAGATGGGCGATTTTTTTAAAATGTCGCTTGAAGCGGCGTCCGCTTTGGATTTCGAGCGCGTTGTTCTGGCAGTGTTTTTCGGCAAAGCTTTGAAAATGGCCCGGGGCGTGCCCCACACCCACGCGGCCAAGGCCAGCCTGACATTGAACAAACTGGCCGAGTGGTCCCTGGCGCTGACCGGCAACCGGGAACTGGCGAACAAAATTTTGGCGGCCAACACGGCCCGGCACGCCTTTGACATCATCGGCCGGGATTACCCCGAGGTCATCGCTCACGTGGGCCAACGGATCGTGCAATCGGCACAGCTGTTCGCCGGCAAAGATGTTGAAATTCAGGCTGTCATTTTTAATTACAAGGGACAGGTGGTGTTTGATTCAGGAGGTTAATGAGCCGCCAATCAGGAGATCCAAACCGGTTCAAATATTAATTGGGCATTAGGAGTTTTGAAGCACATTGGTTCTGGGTTCAAGGTTCAAGGGTTAATGCTTGTCAGCAAACCAGAACGGACATGAATCGCTCCACAATACACTTTGAACTAATTCTGAGGATGTTATTAAACTCGCGTTTTTCCAAGTTGAGATCTATAAGGACAATTCGATTTGAGAATTGTTAAACCCAAAAGCCCAGGATCCTGAACATCTAACCCTGAACCTTTGAACCCTGAACCCTGATATGGCTTATATCATTCGATCATGGACAATTTTTAGAGATAGAATTATTTGATGAGATTGAGGGCAAACCTATTATGAACCCCGTAACCATCATTGGAATGGGGATGACCCCGGAAGATCTGACGGCCAGACACCTGCAGATTATCGCCGAGGCCGACCTCCTGGTAGGCGGCAAACGCCTGCTGGATCATTTCAAGGATTTCCGGGCCGCAAAAAAAGTCATCGGCCGGGACATCGCCGGTGTGGTCGAATTCGTCAGACACGAAATGACGCGCCACAAAGTCGTCGTCCTGGCCTCCGGTGATCCCTTGTTTTTCGGTATCGGTCGGCGGCTGGTGGAGGCTGTTGGTGCAGATAACACCTTGATATATCCTAATATATCATCGGTGGCGGCCGCCTTTGCGCGCCTGAAAGAACCCTGGGACGATGTCCGCGTGGTCAGCATGCACGGCCGTAAAAACGAGGCACGCCTGCTGCAGGCGCTAAAAGATACCTGCACTGTGGCCGTCTTCACCGATCCCCGCAACAATCCCGCCAGGCTGGCCGCCCGTTTGCTGGAACAACAGTGTTCAAATTATCGAATCTGCGTGCTGGAGGCCCTGGGGACCGAGGACGAGAAAGTCGGCTGGTACAGCTTGAACGACGCCGCCGGGATGACCTTTACAGATCCCAACATGGTCGTTCTCAAGCCGAACCCCATTGGCCCGCCATCGCGACGGGAACTCTATCTGGGCGCACCGAACAGCTGGTACGATCACGAGAAAGGACTGATTACCAAGTCCGAAATCAGGACGGTCACCCTGTCAAAGCTGCGCCTGGCCCCCGATCATGTGCTGTGGGATTTAGGGGCCGGCAGCGGTTCGGTTGCCGTGGAGGCCTCGTTGTTCATCACACGGGGCCAAATAGTTGCCGTCGAACAAAAATCCTCACGGCTCGCACAGATAGAAAATAACGCAAAAAGATTTGCAATCGGCAACCTGGAGGCAGTTCAGGCTGACCTGCCCCAGGGTTTGGACAGCCTGCCCCGTCCGGATCGTATATTCATCGGGGGCGGGGGCCGGCGTTTGAAATCCATCATCAAAGCCGCGGTGCCGTATTTGAGGCCGAAGGGGGGGGTGGTGGTCAATACCGTCCTGATCCCCAATGTCGAAACCGCCCGAACCGCCCTGGAAAAGCTGGGTTTCAAGACCGAAGTCATCCAGGTTCAAATCAACCGCAGCCGGTCGATGCCGTGGGCTGCTCGGCTGGAGGCGATGAACCCGGTCTGGATCGTCACTGGAATGGGGAATTCGGAATGCGGAAGTGGGAAGTAAGGGAATGCGGAAGTAGGAAGGTGGAATGCGGAAAGGGAGAGAGTTGGGATTTGCGGTTGTTGAACGAAAGTTAATTAGCAAAAGGTGAGAGTGAGAAAATGCAAAAAAAAGAGGGTATATCAGACCAATCCGAATTCCCCATTCCGAATTCCGACTTCAAAAATCCTGTTCTTTTCGTCGGGGCCGGTCCGGGGGATCCGGAGCTGATTACCGTCAAAGGTCAGAAGGCTCTGAGGAATGCCGAGGTGGTGATTTTTGCGGGATCGCTGGTCCCTGAGGCGCTGCTGCAGTGGACCCGGCCCGGAACGACAAGTTTGAGCAGTGCGTCCATGAACCTGGAGGAAATCATTGCTAAGATCGAAGCGTCCCAGGCGGCCGGCAAACGAGTCGTACGCCTGCACACCGGCGACCCGAGCTTGTATGGTGCTGTTTTCGAACAAATGGCCGAGCTGCAAAAGCGCGGGATTCCCTATAGGGTTATCCCGGGTGTCACGGCTGCCTTTGCGGCGGCTGCGGCCCTCGGCATCGAATACACGCTGCCGGAGATTTCCCAGACGTTGATTCTAACACGTATGGCCGGCCGCACCCCGGTTCCGGATGATGAGGACCTGGCATCCTTGGCCCGGCACAGGGCATCCATGGCCATCTATCTAAGTATTTCCATGGTCGATGAGATGGCCGCAATTTTGGCTGACGCCTACGGCCGCGACTCTCGTTGTGCCGTTGTCTACAGGGCCAGCCAGCCGGAACAAAAGATCATTGTCACCCGTCTCGCTGAACTGCCACAAAAGGTAAGGGCAGCCAAAATCACCAAACAAGCCCTGGTTGTGGTCGGCAAAGCCCTGGAATTTGATCTCGATAAATTAGTATACAAATCAAAGCTTTATGACAAGAACTTCAAGCATGAATATCGAAAATGAATGCGGATGGCCGCCGCTTTGGGCAGCTAAGGGTAAACCGCTAAACGATGACTAACCAATGAACGACGAACAAAACAAGACTGTGGCCGTCTGGGCCTTGACTCCGAACGGACTTCTACTGGCCGAAAAGATTCACCGCAAACTGCCGCGCGCATGTGTGTACGCATCGCATAAGATCGCAGCGCCAACGGGCGGTTGCCGGACATTTCAAAACCTGTCCGCACGCCTGGAGCAAACCTTCGGGCAGCACAGCGGCCATGTTTTTATCATGAGCACCGGTATCGTCGTCAGGATTATCGCACCCTTGATCCAACACAAAACCCAGGATCCCGCCGTTGTTGTGGTGGACGACGGCGGTAATCATGCGATCAGCCTGCTGTCCGGTCATCTGGGCGGCGCCAATGATCTCGCCCGGCAAATTGCAGACATGCTGGGAGCCAGACCGGTTATCACTACTGCAACCGATGTCAACCGGCTTCCCGCCATCGACGTCCTGGCTCAAAAAAATGGGCTCGCCATCGAAAATCCGGCCGCCATCAAAACCGTGAACATGGCGATACTCACGGGCGAAAAAATTCGGATTCACGATCCGTATCACTATCTGAATGACAGGCTGCCGAATTCCGAGTTGAGTGATTTCAGCGGGTCAGGTGGAAAATTAGAGCAGCATCGCCAAGACCCTGAAATCAATAGCACTCCCGGAGTTTTCATCGATGATGTCGAAATGGACCTTTCATCCCGGGTTCTGGTATTGCGGCCGCCCAGTCTGGTGGCAGGGATCGGGTGCAACCGCAATACCGGCAAAGATGAAATAAAAGGCCTGTTGGAAAAGGTGCTTGCAAATAGCAATTTATCCCCGGTCAGCCTGCGGTGTCTGGCCTCCATTGACGTCAAGGCGGATGAGGCCGGGTTGATCGCCCTGGGTGACGATCTCAACTTGCCGTTGCGGTTTTTCGAGCGGCAGGAACTCAACCGGGTCGAGAACATAGAAAATCCATCAAACATCGTCGAAAAACACGTAGGAGTAAAAAGCGTATGCGAAGCAGCAGCCATCCTGGCGTCCGGGAACGGAACCCTGATCGTGCCCAAGCATTCAACCCGCAACGTGACGGTGGCGATCGCACGAATCAGCTGTTCGTCGTCGGAATCGGGCCGGGCAGTCCCGAACACTTAACCAAACGGGCCGCTGATGTCCTTGCATCGGTTGAGGTCGTCGCCGGCTACAACACCTATATCGACTTGATTCGCCCCCTGATCGCCGGCAAGGAAATTATCAGCACGGCTATGACCAAAGAGGTGGCCCGGGTTGAAGCCGCCGTCGACCAGGCTTTGGCCGGCAAATCCTGCGCCATCGTCTCCAGCGGAGATCCCGGGATTTATGCCATGGCGGGCCTTGTATTTGAAACCTGCCATATCAAGAATATCAGAATCGTGCCTCCGAATGCAGAGGACGCTGGCCGTTGGGATAAAAATGTTCTGAAATTAGAAATCGTTCCGGGAATTCCGGCCCTTTGTGCCGGCGCCGCCCTGCTGGGGGCTCCCCTGACCCACGATTTTGCCGCCATCAGCCTGAGCGATCTGCTGACGCCCTGGGAACTGATCGAGCGGCGCCTCGAAGCAGCGGCCCGGGCCGATTTCGTTATCGTGATATACAACCCCAAGAGCAAAAAAAGGAACTGGCAGTTGCAAAAGGCGCAGGACATAATACTGCGGCACCGGGACAAAAACACCCCGGTCGGCATCGTTTCACGGGCCATGCGCGACCGGCAAAACATCGAGATCGTTACCCTGGAGAGCCTGCCGGACGCCGATGTCGATATGCAGACCACCGTTTTTATCGGCAGCAGCACGTCGAACAAATACATGGATTTTATGTATACGCCGCGAGGGTACGCTAAAAAATATGAGCTATAATCCCAATTGAACTAATGCCAATTGTAGTTTTAGTCGTGATATTAGTCAGCATTAAAAAGCGAATGTCGAATCATGAATATTCCGCCCGAGGCGGATCGAAGGAAGGATTAAACAGAAAAGAGAACCGAAGAACCGCAGAATATCGAATGTCGAATATCGAAGGAAGGAATTCCATCGATTTTATAAAAAACTGAGCGAGCATACTTCGCATAGATAGCGACGAAGAACGGGAGCCATTCCATCCTTCCGTATTTCGGAATTTATTTAAAAAAAGACTGAGCGAAGCGAAACCACCATTCGACATTCTGCGGTTCGATATTCGAAATTCTGCGGTTCGTTTTTCTAAATCGGAGTCCAATATCAGTGAATAAAGTCAAAAAAGCTCCCTGCATCGCCGTATTCGGCACCGGATCGGATGTGGGTAAAAGTATCATCGCCACGGCTCTGTGCCGGCTGCTTGCCAACCAGGGGATGCGGGTGGCGCCCTACAAGGCCCAGAACATGTCCAACAACTCGGGGGTCACCCCGGAAGGCCTCGAGATGGGCCGCGCCCAGATCGTCCAGGCTGAAGCAGCCCGAATACCGCCCCACGTGGATATGAACCCGATTTTGCTGAAACCCACCAGTGATATCGGCTCGCAGGTGGTCCTTCTGGGCAAAGCAGTCGCAAACAGCACGGCCAGCGAATACCACACCGAGAAGGAGCGCCTCTTCGCAACGGCCGGCGCAGCCCTGGACCGGCTACGCTGCGAATACGACCTGGTTGTCATGGAAGGCGCCGGCTCATGCGCCGAAGTCAATCTCATGGAGCATGATATCGTCAATTTTCGCATGGCTGCCCACGCCGACGCCCCGGTAATCCTGGTTGCCGACATTCACCGCGGTGGGGTCTTCGCCCAGGTCGTCGGAACCCTGAGTTGCCTCGAAAAAAGCGACAGCGACCGTATTCGCGGATTTATCATCAACCGTTTCAGGGGGGATATCAGTCTTTTCGAAGACGGCATCCGCTGGATCGAAAACAAGACCCGCAAAGCGGTGTTCGGTGTGCTGCCGTGGTACAACCACATCCGCATCAATCCGGAGGATTCGGTGGTGATTGAAAATCCCCACAAGGTTTTCGTTGAAAATTCCGGCATCCCGGCTGTGGCGGTTATCCGGATTCCGCATATTTCCAATTTCACCGATTTTGACCCCCTGATCGTCCTCGAGGGCCTGGATTTGTTTTTTTTGGAAAAGGTGCAGCCATTGACCGGGTTTAAAGCCGTGATCCTGCCAGGCTCCAAAAACACACGCTATGATCTGAAATGGATAAAAACAAGTGGCTGGCAGAATAAAATTGACGCGTACGTTTCCGGCGGTGGTCACGTCCTGGGCATCTGCGGCGGCTACCAGATGATGGGCAGGCATGTGCACGATCCCGACGGGCTGGAAGGCAAACCGGGCGGCACGCAGGGGTTGAATTTACTGCCGGTTGAAACCGTCTTGAAATCTCCGAAGACGACGACCCTGACGCGCTTTTCCAGTAAAGATGCCGGTGGCAGCGGTTATGAAATCCACATGGGCCAAACCCGGCGTCACGGCGGCCAACCGTTGTTCGAAGTCATCGAGCGCAACGGCGTCACCTGTGAAGATACCGATGGGTGTGTCTCCCCCGATGGTAAAATCAAGGGTACCTATATTCACGGGCTGTTTGAGAATCCAACGGCAACCGGACAATGGTTAAAGGGTATCGGTCTGGCCGGGATAAAAACCACCAACCTCGAAGGGCCGCAGGCCAAAAACAGGGAGTATGATCTGCTGGCCGAGTATTTTGAGGACCATATCGACGTCAAAAAACTGATGGCGATCGTTCGGGATTCGGGTAACCAGGTATAGGGTATAAGGTCTATGATATAAGGTTTCAGGTGTCAGTGTTCAGGTTTCAGGATTCAGCACCCTTTTTTCCTGACACCCGAAACCTGACACCTGAAACCCAAAGCCGATTAACTTCGCTTAGGCAGACCCAAGGGCTGGATTTACATGCGAAGATTTCGAAAAAACCTACTCAATATAAGGAGCTTGGAAAATAATATTGAAAAAAACAGTCTTTGTACTCGGCGGCTGCCGCAGCGGCAAAAGCGGGTATGCCTTGGAGACCGCGCGGCAGTTCTCCGGCGACAACAGAGTGTTCATTGCCACCTGTATTCCCCATGATGATGAAATGAAGCAGCGGGTGGCCCGCCACCAGGAGGAGCGCGACCGGGTCTGGCAGACCGTAGAAGCGCCGCTGATGCTGCCGGAAGCCATCACCACCAAAAGTCGCCGGGCCGATATCATCCTTGCCGATTGTCTGACCCTCTGGGTCAGCAATCTGCTCATGGAGGCCGATGGGTCCGAAATAGTCGAAAGGCGGATACCGCAATTGACCGCGGCAATAGCAAAAGCCGAATGTCCGGTCATTCTCGTGTCGAACGAAGTCGGCCAGGGAATTGTGCCCGAAAACAAGCTTGCCCGCCGGTTTCGCGATCTGGTGGGCTTTGTCAATCAGGCGGTGGCCGCCTGCGCCGATCAGGTTGTCTGGACGGTGGCGGGGATTCCGGTGACGGTGAAGGGATAGGGTAGGGAGATAGGTCCGCTAGGACCTATAGGAGTTATAGGACCTATAGGGCTTATAGGACCTATAAAACTTATAGGACTTATAAGATCGATAGATTGCTTTTAACTATGAAACACTTCATCTCAGCCATACAATTTATCACCATCATCCCGGTGGGCCGGGCTGGCAGCTTTGAACCGCCTAAAATGATCCCGTTTTTCCCGCTGGTCGGTCTGGCCTTGGGACTGGCAACGGCTATGTTCGATATGCTGGCGGCCGCTTTGTGGAGCCGACCGGTCGCTTCCCTGCTTGACGTCCTGCTTCTGGCCGTGCTTACCGGGGCCTTTCATCTGGATGGTCTCGGCGATTCGGCCGACGGACTCCTGGGACAACGGTCCAAGGAAAAGGCTTTGACAATAATGAAGGACAGCCGCCTGGGAACCATGGGTATGGTGGCTATCGTGTTCGGCCTGGCGATAAAATGGGCCGGGATTGCCGGTTTGGATGCCCAGCGTGTCTTAATGCTCATCATCGTGCCGGCTTACGCCCGGGCCGGCATGCTTTTCGGTATGCGCTTTCTCGAATACGGACGACCTGAGGGTGGCACGGGAATAGATTTTTTTAAAAGCCGGCTGGAATGGCCGGCCTTCTGGGGCTTGTGCGCCCCCGTAGCGCTGTCTGCGTTTCTGGGATGGACCGCTTTGTGGTTGAATCTGAGTTTCGCCGCATTGACGGCGATCCTGATCTGGTATTACCGCAGACGGGTGGGATGCATCACGGGTGACATGCTCGGTGCCATGGCGGAGATTCTGGAATCGGGCCTGTTTTTGCTGGTTTCTTTAGGAGGGGTTGGATGATTAACGGACACGGTGGAAATATATCTGAAATCGCGCGGATGATCAATTGCCCGGCATCAGATATTATCGATATGAGCAGCAACATCAATCCGCTGGGCCCCCCGCCGGGTTTACTGGATTTTATCACGGACAACCTGGGAATAATCACCCGTTTGCCTGAGGTCGATGCCAGATCAACCGCAGAACAGTATGGCCATTTTATCGGTGCCGATCCCGGACGTCTTCTGGCAGGCAACGGCACCACCCAGTTTATCTATGCGCTGCCGCGCGTGCTTCAATCCAGGCAGGCCTTGATCGTCGGTCCTACTTATGCGGATTACGCGGATGCCTGCCGCCTTCAGGGCGTACCCTGCCAATTTCACATCGCCGACGAGCCTAATGAATTCGTTACCGACCTGGATGAGATCCAAAAGAAACTGCCGGCTGTTGACACCGTATTTTTATGCAATCCCAACAATCCGACCGGGGCCCTGATCCCGAGAGATGCCCTACAGCGCTTGTGCCGCAGGAATCCGCGCAAGACCTTCATCATCGATGAATCCTATCTGGATTTTGTGCCCGATGCTGAAACCCGGACCATGGTCCATTCGGGACTGGACAACGTGTTTGTTCTGTTGTCGCTATCCAAACTATTCAAAATTCCCGGATTGCGAATCGGATTTATCTTCGCGCCCAAGGACGGCATCGAAAAATTCAGAGCCCATCTGCTGCCGTGGAGCGTAAACAGTCTGGCGCAGCTGGCAGTTGAGTATGTCGTCCGCGAACAAAAAATGATTGAAACTTTTATCGATCAAACCAGGAGTTATATAACGGGGCAGCGCGAGCAATTTCATCAAACCCTTGGCAATATTGACTGCTACCGACTGTTTAAGGGCTGGACGCCCTTTATACTTGTTAAATTAAAGCAGGGGCTGTCGGGAGATCTGGTCTGGCAAGGGCTGGTCCGGGATAAAATTCTTATACGTCGCTGTGCCAACTTTAAGGGACTGTCTGACAGGTTTATCCGCATCTCGCTGAAAACAAACGAAAACAACCGCCGACTGCTTTCAAGTCTGATGGCCCTGGTCCGGACGGCGGAATTGGAAATCGGAACTCGCCATACGGTACGGATGGCCGGCTGATGATGGAATGGTTTGCGCAATGGTTTGTTCTTCCGGCGGCATTTGCCCTGGATTTTTTTCTGGGAGATCCCCGGGGACTGCCCCATCCGGTGCGCTGGATGGGATGGGCGATCGAACGTCTGGAACCAAGTTTTCGCAAAATCCATTCCAATCTGACCGCTTCCGGCGGCCTGTTTGCGGTCGTGCTGATCGGCGGGATCTGGCTGCTGTCTTTTCTGGTGCTGGCGGGCGTGCGCGAAATTCATCCAGCTATTGAAACTGTGCTGGAAATTATCTTGATATATTACTGCCTTGCACTACGATCCTTGGACGCCGCCGCCATGGAGGTAAAACACTGCCTTGACCGCCGGATGGTCTCCGCGGCCAAGAAAAAAGTAGCCATGATCGTTGGGCGGGACATCGACAATTATGATCCAGACGGGCTGGCCCGGGCCACCGTTGAAACCGTCGCCGAAAATCTAGTCGACGGTATCACCGCACCCTTGTTTTATGCCGCCATTGGCGGAGCCCCTTTGGCCCTGGCTTATAAGATGACCAACACACTGGATTCTATGGTCGGCTATAAAAATTCAGCCTACCGGCAGTTCGGAAAGGCGTCCGCCAGAATCGATGATGCTCTCAATTACCTGCCGGCTCGGCTGACAATACCGGCTATCGCCCTGGCAGCCCAGGTTCTAGCCGGACGCGGTGAAAAGGCCTTTAAAACCGCCGTCTGCGAAGGGGCCAACCACGCCAGCCCCAATGCCGGCTATCCGGAGGCGGCTTTTGCCGGCGCCCTGGCGGTCAAACTCAACGGCCCGAACTACTACCACGGAAAATTGGTGGACAAGCCCTACATCGGTGTAGCCTACGGCCCATCGGCACCCGCCCACATCAGGAAAGCCTGCGATATCATGCTGTTATCCTCGTTTTTCTGGCTCCTGGCGGCATGGGGGGTGAGCTTGATACCATGAGCTGGAATTCGAACATCTGCTGTGGTACGAAGCAGACACTGATCGAAACAAGGGTATAAAAATCGAACCGCAGAACCGTAGAATATTGAATAATCCGCCGGAGGCGGATCGAAGGAATGTATCCTATCGATTTTAAAATTAAAAAACAAACCTATCATCCGATTTAGCTTTGTAAGTAGCTCTATTTATTATTAATAGACAGAGCGTAGCGATTCCGTCCTTCGACATTCGACATTCGACATTCGCTATTCTGCGGTTATCTTTTCTGCGATCTGACCGGACCTCAAGGAATGTCATCTGAACAGAGCTAAAATAAGGATCAACGCCAGTAAATGAAAAACGAAAAACCGCCAGGGTATCCGCCCCTTTCCAAATCATACAAAGGCCTCTACCCCTTCAAACTAGGCACCACCTCGTTCATATATCCGGACGATTACATCCCCAACGTAAAAATGCTGGGACCTTATGTGGACGAAATCGAGCTGCTTCTATTTGAAAGCCAAAGCGCCGACAGCCTTCCCTCGGAGAGGGTTGTTGCTGAACTGAGTCGGTTGGCTGAAGGGTTTGATCTGAGCTACAATGTCCACCTGCCCACTGACATTTCCATCAGCGACCCGAATCCAAGGCGGCAGCAATTGGCCGTCGAGACGATGATTGCGGTCGCCGAGCGGGTGGAACCCCTGAACCCTACCGCGCTGATTCTGCATGCACCCTGCGATGAGAATCCCGAAGATGCATCTGCCGCCCAAAAATGGCGGGACAGGGTTCAGACCAATTTGGCCCAAATCGCGTCCGCGGCGCCAAGGCACGATGTTCTCGCCATCGAAAGCCTGAATTATCCTCTGGAATGGATCGCCGCCGTCGTCCATGATTTGGATTTGAGGATCTGTCTGGACTTAGGTCATCTTATGGTATATGACTATGATCTAAGGAAAGTCTTTGACGAATACGGCCCGGAGACCTCTGTCATCCATTTGCACGGTGTAAAAAACCACCGCGATCATCTGTCCCTGGAGCAGCTGTCCGGTCCCTTGAGGCAAGCAGTGCTGGGGGTGCTTAAACGATTCGCGGGTGTTGTATCCATCGAAGTCTTTTCCTTTGAACATCTGGATTCATCCCTGCGATTTCTCGAACGTCACTGGGGGAATAATTGATGGGCGCCTTGTTCGAACCCAGCGAAATAAACGGCATGGTCCTGGCGAACCGTTTCATTCGGTCGGCGACCTGGGCGGGGATGGCCACTGATGCGGGCGCCTGCACCCCGCAGCTGATCGATCTCATGGGCGATCTGGCGGCCGGCGGAGTCGGCCTGATCATCACCGGACACGCCTATGTCCGCCTCGATGGGCAACATACCCCTCGACAACTGGGCCTTCACCGGGACAACCTGATTCCCGAACTACAGGATTTGACACAATCGGTCCACCATCACGGCGGTAAAATCGTTGCGCAGCTTGGCTTTGGCGGCGCCTATCTGTCGCGTGCGCGCGTCCGGCGAATGTCGGGGCAGGATTTCAAGAAACTGGCCGAAGATTACGGGCAAGCGGCAGTCAGGGCCCAGAAAGCCGGTTTCGACGGCGTACAGATATTTGCAGCCCATGGATTTTTTCTCAGCCAGACGCTCTGTCCGCGCTACAACGATCGCACCGACGAATACGGCGGCGATATCAATGGTCGAGCCAGAGCTCTGCTTCAGATTCAAGAAGCTGTGCGAAAGGCTGTGGGAAGGGACTTCCCGGTTTTGGTGAAGCTCAATGCCCGCGATTTCGTCGAAAACGGCTTGACACTGAATGATTCGATCCGGGTGGGGATCATGCTTGAAGAGGCCGGGATCGATGCGATCGAGATCAGCGGGGGGCTGCTCAACAATCCCAATATCATGCAGAGCAAAATAGATGATGAAGGGGCGGGCGCCTATTTTTTGTCGGAGGCACGGGCTTTCCGGGAAAAGATTGACGTCCCCCTGATTCTCGTGGGCGGCATCAGATCTTACGAAACGGCACGACGGCTGGTGGAGGAGGGTATCGTCGACTATATTTCAATGTCCCGCCCCTTTATCCGGGAGCCCGGACTGGTCAATCGCTGGCAAGACGGCGATCGGCGGGAAGCGGCCTGCATATCCTGCGATAATTGTTTCGAACCTCTCAAAAAGGGCGATGGGGTATCCTGCAGACCGCTGGAACCGGAACCGGCCGAAACGTTCTTCCCGCAGTTATCCACAAGCGTGCCGGCCAGTCCACCCCATCCACCCGTTACCAGCTATATCATCTCAATCGGCCTCCAGGATTGGGGGTCAAACTACGGTCCGGTCATCAAAATACAAATGAGTCATGACGGGGAAACCTTGGCGCACAGCCCCTCATTTCCTTTGGGATCATGGGACCATCTCGAAGTGACCCGGGCTATTGACGATCTGTTGGCTAAACACAACAATTCCAGCATCACGGGCTAAAAACTGATGGATCTGTAAAAAACCATATTGGCTCGTTGCGGTGTCCCCTGTTCGGGGATTCCGACACCGGCGGCTAAATTCCCAGGTACGCGTCGCAAGCTGCTCAAACAGCTTGTCCGCCTCAGGCGGATTGACGCTGCTTATGTCGAAACCCTTTTTTCAAAAGGGGCAATGTCGCTTTCCAATCCGACTTTTTACGAGACTGTCAAACCTGAATCTGCAGTAACAGCGAAGCTGGGGAGACGAATGGTTAGTAAAAGAAAACGTAAAGGGTACACCCAGGTCTACACCGGCAACGGAAAAGGGAAGACCACGGCCGCCATTGGGCTGGCTATCCGGGCGGCTGGCGCCGGGTTGAAGGTGTTCATCGCCCAGTTTATTAAGATGGGCGATTATAGTGAGATCAAGGCCTTGAAAAGATTCTCCGATTTGATAACCGTGGAACAGTTCGGGCTCGGGCGCTTTACCAACGGCAAACCGGCCCCGGAGGACATCGAGGCGGCCCACAAGGGTTTAGATCGGGTCAAGGATGTGATGGCCTCGGATGAATACAAGATTATTATTTTGGAAGAAGCCAATGTGGCCGTCATGCTGGGCCTCTTCGCAGTGCAGGACCTGCTCAAGATTATCATCAACAAACCCCATGAAAAGGAGCTGGTTATTACCGGGCGGGGCGCATCTCCCCGGATCATTGAAAGCGCCGATCTGGTCACCGAAATGAAGGCTGTCAAGCATTATTATCAAGTGGGCGTGCGTGCCCGGATCGGAATCGAGAAATGATGATTTTGGCGGCGTTGGGTGAGAATTTTTCGGTGGCGACATATCCGCGTTAGGACGGATGCGGCGGGTTATTGATGAATCCTCGGATGCAGTCCCTCAGGGCTTCGACACCCGGAGTTTTTTCAAAAACGAGCGTGCCCTCAATGATGATGGAAGGTACGGGCACAAGCTTTCCCTGTGCCTGGCAATATTCCTTAAATCTTGCGGCTCCTTCGGGATCTTTTGTGACCACTTTTTCCCACGTGAGGAATTCTTGGAATTCCGGCGCCACCGTTTCGACCACACGGGTCATATAAACACAGGGGATTCAATGCTCGCCTTCGTGAAAAACCTCTAAATGAATTTCTTTCGCAGCCATTGCCAGCGCCTATATCTTGATTTGATTGTCCCGGAGGGCTTCGTCAATCGCGTCCTCCAATTCGAATTGAGGGGGGATCGCATCAAAAAAGAGCTCTCCATTGATGAAAAGGGAAGGGACGGGAGCCAGGTGCAGATGACGATCGACGCCTTCATCTCCAAACAATGAGCGAGACAATTCCAGAAATCGATTCTTGCCTTCACCTTTCATGAAGTCGACTCGGCGATACTCGACAAATCGATCGTATTTCGGCATAATTTCACGGACGGCCGCGTCCATGTACAGACAGGGCAGGCAATAATCCGCTTTGTAGATCACTTCGATTACAATTTTCTGTGGGTGAGGTTCGGTCATAAGCAGCCGGTTGGTATTGTCAATCTACTGGGTTTTCCGTGCAACGGACGAATGAGCCTGGAACCATTAACATATAACGAATGGAATTTCAACGAGATTTCGGTTTGACATTTAGAGCGCTTTTAAATAGATAGTAGCTTCTTTCAGTCGGGCGACACCTGCCGGCCGAGGAACATGCGCGCACAGTTTCCGGCAAAAGGACAGCCGGCTGATCGAAAAAGAAACTGCTTATTTTCACGCAAAGACGCCAAGGCGCCAAGATAAATTAAGATGTTAGTTATTTCCTTTGCGTCTTTGCGGCTTTGCGTGAGATCGTTTTTTTTAATTTCATATAGGCAATCTCGAGCAGCGCCGATTACCGCGAGCTCGTGCAGACACAGCCGGTCCGAAGTGATATGCTCCCTTCAAAAATTTTTAGTGCCGATGTCAAATAAACAGCGAATTGAACAGTTTGTCAAAAGGGCAGGGCGAAGGCCCCGAATCCTGGTCAGCAGCGTGGGCAAACAACGCCATGATCACCATACTAAATTGCTGGCCAACCTTTTCGCCGAGTCGGGTTTTGACGTTGATATCAGCCCGCTGCATCAGACCCTTCGTGATACCGCCCGGATGGCTATTGAAAACGACGTACATGCCATCTGTTTTCTAAACACCACCAGCAAGTGCCGCGAACTGGTCACCGGTCTGTCGGAGGAACTTCAAGCCGGACGGGCCGCAGATATCAAAATTCTATTGGGAGGCGACATCGCCCACTGCGAATCCGATATATTATATGGTGCCGGTGTCGATCTCATTTTAGACCCGATGCCGGTGGACAGATCCGCCATCAGTCGGATTTTGAATTTACTGGAGCCGTAGCCCAATCGAGGGAAAAAACGCTCGAATGGGTAACAATTGTTATTCGATTTGATTGACAGACCATCTGAACTGACAACTCTGTTCGCGGTGATATAAATCAGAGACCCACAAACATCGACAGGAAACGGAATTTGAATGGAGACCCAAGATTACATTGACGGCGTTCTAGCGCAAAACAGACGCATGGTCGCCAAAACCATCACCCTCATTGAAAGCTCACTGCCTGCCCATCAGGAAACGGCCAAATCCATCGTCGACGCGCTGCTGCCCCATGCCGGCCTGGCGGTGCGCATCGGTATAACGGGGGTTCCGGGTGTCGGCAAAAGCACTTATATCGAAAGTTTTGGGCTGCAGCTGGTTAAGAAGGGCCACCGGGTGGCGGTGCTGGCGGTCGATCCCAGCAGTTCCAAAAGCGGCGGCAGCATCATGGGGGACAAGACTCGCATGGAAAGGCTCTCCCTCGAGCCACATGCCTTTATCCGGCCCTCGCCATCTGGCGGCACACTGGGCGGCGTTGCACGCCGGACCCGCGAAACCATCGTGATCTGCGAAGCCGCCGGATTTGACGTCATCATTGTGGAAACGGTGGGAGTCGGTCAGTCTGAAACCGCCGTGGCGTCGATGGTCGACTTTTTTCTGGTGCAGATGCTGGCCGGGGCGGGAGATGAACTACAGGGCATCAAAAAGGGCGTTCTCGAACTGGCTGACGCCATCGCCATCAACAAGGCCGACGGCAACAATATCGACAATGCCGCCAAAGCCAAGATTGAGTATGAAAAGGCGCTCAATCTTTTGACGCCCTCATCCAAAATCTGGTCACCCCCGGTTTTGACCTGCAGCGCCGTAACCATGGACGGGATTGAAAAAATCTGGCAGACCATTATGAAACATAACAGGAAATTTGAACGCTCCGGTGAACTGCGCAAAAAACGCCGCAAACAGGCTCTCGACTGGCTGTGGGCCCTCGTCGAAGAGGGGCTGAGAGAGCGCTTTTACCGCAACCCCGACGTTGAAGCATGCCTGTCTGAAACTGTCAAGGCGGTCGAAAGCGGGGAGACCGCCCCCACGGTTGCGGCCCACCGTCTGCTGAACCTCAACGATGCCTAGCTTTATATCAGCGCTGCGCTGGTCGCAGGCGTCCAGTCTGATCAAAATAGAACTTATAACAAAGCGAATTTCGAATGTCGAATGACGAAGGAATGTATTCTATCTAATTTGAGGGAGCGGGGAGTTTCTGCGCAATTATCTAAACTATCATTTAATCGTTCCGCACCATTTAACGCCGTGTCCGGCCGGGGTCTGCGCTCGCGCCAGCCGCAACCATATGATCGCGCAACTTGGGTACGGCAGCTATCCCGCGTCGATTGGATCCGTGCCAGCCCCAAAAGACATTCTCCCCCGGCGACGACTATCGTCTCTGCCTTTGTGGATCCGGCGCAGGGGATAGGGGGCGTGTATGGAGTCCGGTACGAATTGGTTACGGCTGGCGCGAGCGCAGACCCCGGCCGGACATAGCAAGAATTGGAAAACTCCGCGACCCTTCAGCTAATTAAAAAAAGATTGAGCGCAGCGAAACCATCCTTCGAAATTCGTTATTCGACATTCTGCGGTTCTACGGTTCGCTTTTTAACTCTTTGAAGATTCAAGCACAATTCACCCTTTATCGGCCTGAAAATCGTCGAATGGACGATTGACAGGAATGCCTGTGTATGGTTCTTAAGATACTCGAAAAAAGAACCATTAAATTCAATTTTTGAAAGGAGCAAAGGTTTTATGACCGAGTTAACCCCCAAAGAGAGAGTAATGAGAGTATTTCGCAAAGAACCCGTCGATACGATGCCCTTTTTCAGCGGCTATGGGATGGTGGTTCTGCCTGCCATAACCGAGCTTGGATTTCGCTTTCCCCAGGTGCATACCGATATAAACAAGATGGTTCAGTCGGCTGTTCTGTCGAGCCGCATGTTCGGCTTCGACTCGGTTGTGGTACCCTATGATATGACGGCCGAATCCGAGGCACTGGGCAATCAAATCAGCCTCTATGAAAACTCCGAGGACATCCTCTATCCGACCATTCCCGAGAAGCGCTGGAAAGGTTTGGAGGAAGTCGACATTCCGGACAACATTCTGGAGCGGGGACGGATCCCCATGATCCTTGATGCCATTAAGCTCGCCAAGCAGGAAGCGCCCGAGCACGCCATCGGTGCCTGGCAGCTGGGGCCCTTCACCATGGCAGGACAGCTGCTGGAGCTTGACATCATGCTCAAGGGCGTGTTCAAACAAAAAGCCCTGGTCGAGGCCGCCCTGGATAAAATCAGCGATATGATCATCAAAATCGGCCAGGCCCAACAGGCCGCCGGCGCCGACTATATCACCCTGCGCGAGATGGGAACGGGTACGGATCTCATCAGCCCCAGAACCTGGAAAACCATGATCATGCCGCGGGTAACACGCATCTTGGCGGCCTGGCAGTCACCGAAGGTCCTGCACATCTGCGGCGCCACCGACATGATTGTCGAGATGATGAATGAATGCGGCGCCGATGCCCTCAGCGTCGACATCAAAAACAATCTGGTCGAATCCCGCCAAAAAATCGGCAACGATGCCCTCCTGTTCGGCAACTTCGACGTATTCGCACTGCCCTGCAAAGAGGAGACCACCGTGGAGGAAGCCGTCGAAGCCATCAAGGTTAATATCGACGGCGGCGTGGATGCGGTCTGGCCCGGGTGTGATCTATGGCCGGATATCAAAGAGGAGAATATGCATGCCATCGTCAAAACGGCCCGGGAATACGGACGCAAACCGAGCCCGGCGGTGGGGCGACTGGGCTAGGCTGGCAGGGATTGAGCCATCCGGCCTGGAAAATGGTTTTCTTTACCTTGAATATCAATTCCCAGCCCGGAACCGCCCGCCATTGAAGATCGAAGATTGAAGATTTAAGAATTGTTGCTGCCGCTCGCGCAGCGCGGACGCATGTGCTGATTGTCACGCCGCTCTTTTCGAAGTCGAAACAACAACTTAAACATTCAATCTTCGATCGACGTATTAAATCATAAAAGGATACCTGCAATATAGAATCGGAGCAAATCTGTGCCGAACAAGTTTTGCCCTCATTGCGGAAATCGAACCGGCTTTAAGGTGAAATTTAATGTCGCTTGTCGCTTAGGTGACCAGGATGAAAAAGGTTATCTGCGCGAATGCCAGGATTGCGGCGGGCGGTTTATCACGATACAAAAAGATGAACGCCTTGAGTCAGGACAGCAAGATGCAGGCAAAAGCACGCAAAAAGCTCCAGCCCGATGAATTGAAACGAATTCTGGACGACCATCGCCGCTGGTTGCAATCAAACGGTACCCTGGGTTGCAGGGCCGACCTGCATTTTTGTGACCTGTCGAATCGGGATATGTTTGGTGCTGATTTGACAGCTGCAATTCTTAGGGACATCGACTTCAGTCACACCAATTTAAGGACGTCCAACCTGACCCAAGCCGACCTGTCCGGATGCCGGTTTCACAAAACTCATATGCAATGGAGCATTCTGAACGGGGCCAGGCTTCATAAATGCAGCTTGACTCAGGCCAATCTCCAATTTTGCGATTTTTCAAACGCTGATTTGTCGGATAGCGACTGCAGCGGTTCCTTCTTCCACAATGCCTATCTTGGTGGTGCAGTGCTGCAAAGAATATCTCTTGTGGCTGCCAACTTGAGGTTCTCAACCTGGTCGTCGTCGGATTTATCCCATATCAATTTAAGTGCGAGCACCATTCAACTCGCCGACTTCAGTTATACGTCACTGCATGAAATCAAATTTCACAAATCCCAGATTTTCAACACTGATTTCACCGGTTCCGACCTCAGCGCCGTTGATTTTAGTGATACCCGGATGGAGAATGTAGATTTTCAGGGTACCGATCTAAACCCCAAAAATCTTCAAGGTGTGCAGCTGCTCAACTGCACCTTCGACAGGCCTGCTGGAGTTCGATAATCCAAAGGTATCAAAAAAAGCGTTATGGAAGAAATATGGATCATCGGGATGGGCCAATTCGGGCATATCGCGTTTCAACGATTGTCCCGAACCCTCAAGGACTGTCATTTTGTCCTGGTCGACGCTGCAGAAGGAAATCTTTCAAAGTATGAGGGTCCGGCGGTCTCTCTCATAATATCCGACGGCGCGCGATTTTTAGAAGAACATCTAATTAAGGATAGAAAACCGGATTGGATCATACCGGCCCTGCCGGTTCATCTGGCGGCGGAATGGCTTTTGCTGAACCTGGGTTCGAAAGGATTGAAACGGATAGAATTGCCGCCCACACTCGACCGGCTCGTTCCCCATCCCATCCACGGAACCGATGGAAACCTCTACGTCAGCCATGCTGATTTCAGATGTCCCGAGGACTGCGACGAGCCCGGGGATATCTGCAGCATTACCGGCGACGGGCGCAAGTCCGACATGTTCAAATTGCTTGGAAATTTAGTTCTCGATCCGTTTATGTCCCTGAACATTCGCAGCCACCAGTTGGGACCGGGTATCGGGGGCTATCGCCCCGGCCAGCTTTTGGCGCTGAAGGGGAGGGTGGAACAGGCCCGGGGGCCTATTTTGTTGAGCACGGCCTGCCGCTGTCACGGCGTGATTACCGGTCTCGAAAGATAGGCGGCTGATATAGCTCGAACCTACCGACCCGTCCGAAGCAATGGAGCTGCCTGGATGCTTGCAGCTTCGGCCGGGGATACGGTGTCATAATAATCTTCAAACCGAACGATTCCTTGTGGGGTTCCGCGGCCATTGTCCATTATATATTTCTCTCCTCTCACAACGAACAGACAGGCCCGATGGTAGTTGCCTCTAGGAGATTTGAGCGCTGGATTCGCCACGATATACCGGCGGGCGTCATAACCTGCACGTCGTAAGATATATACTGTAAATGCCGTTATTTGGGCGCAATGACCGTATTTATTATTGAACACCCTCTCTGCTTCTTCAGGGCCCTCACCGTAGCCCCGTTTGTATTTATACCTGATGACACGACGTTCATAGTAGTCCAGCAATTCCGGTGAATTCAGCCTGTCAACAACTAATTCGAAATCGCTCCACGGGGACTTTTTTTGACTCCGGACTTTTGCTTTTTTTATCAGGGCGAGGGCTTCGCGGGAAAACATTTCCGGGTTTCTCTTGTAGTCGATAAACAACAACCGCTGCATCTTTACAATGCCATAGGCTTGGAGATCCTCCCGGTAGATTTCCTTCTCGACTTCATTGTGTATCCCCGCAATAATTTCCAAAACCTCGTCTTCAGACTCGAACGCGACCGTTTCAAAGATCCAGGCCCTGTCGAGCAATCTTTCCAAGGAATAATCAACTATAATGCTGTTGAGGGTTTCTAAATCCTCCTTTTTCGATAGCCAGAACAATGCCTGCAGCGGGCTGCAGTAGCGCCTGAACTCCGGCAGACCGATCCGGTTCATCTGCTCAAAGGTTCTACCGAAGGAGTCCGGATCGCTCATATAGAGCTCTGCAAGTTTGTTGATGGTCTTAACCTCCGGTTCAGAGATCCCATCCTGAATCTCAGGAAGTCTTCCCAGTTCCTGGGCCAAAATTGGATTCTTCTCCTGAATGGGCCCAAAGGCGGGGGGGTATGAGCCGTCGTATGGTTTGTTCGGCCTGGCAGTCGATCCGCATCCGGCAAGAAAAATCAGCAGTGCTAACAAGAAGACAATGGGAGTGATTTTGAACTGGGCCTTAATCGCGACGAACCTCCAATTTGTTAATTGTCGGATTCCAAGCCAATGGAAAAGCCGGTGTGTTTTCACCCAATTTTTTCAAATTCAAACAGCACGTTAATCCAGTTGGTCGTCATCACTGTCCGTTGCAGGGTAGAGCGCATACTTGCTCCAGAACTGGGCATCCCGGCATCCCAACAGCGCGGCGGCATCCATATCATCGCCGGCCTGGCGGTAGTTTCCCAGGGCATAGTGACAGGCACCCCTGACGAAATAGCCTTCGGCATAGTCGGGATTTTCGGCGATGGCCAGATCGAGAGCTTCAAGGGCTTCCCGGTGCCTGCCGTTCTGAATCAGACGCCGGCCTTCCTGGCACCAATCCCTGTCATTGAGATCCGCAGACTGTCTTTTTCCCACTACAGCTCACCCCTTGAGAAGACCGGCAATGCGCTCCGGTTTGTAAACCTTGCCCTGAGCCACCACGACACCTTCTATTGCCAGGGCAGGGCTGAGCAGCAGCCCGTATTTATCGCGAATTTCTTCGGACAGCGTCCATCTTTTCACCACCTCGGCCTCGATACCCGTTTCTGCGACCGCCTTGCGGGCATTGTCGAGAAGCTCGTTGCATTTTTTGCACGGCGGTTCAAGGCCGATGACTTCAATATGAACCATGCTCGGTCTCCATTCACTCGACCGGTTCCCGGATGATGTGGGGCGGTTCGGGATAGGCGGGACTGAAACACTGCAAATCGTCGATTTCAGCTGTCACTGCCATTGCATGCGAGGTCTCGTTCAGGCAATCGCGCACGATGGCTTCCAGGGTATCGGGTTCGAGTCTAACGCGGGCGTTGACAATGAGAGTCCCCCGCTGCAGCGGGTCGAGTTTTTCGCCGCCGACGGCCGGTTCGCTCGCCAGGGTGGTTAAGTTGGCCCACAGAGATTGCCCGGCTGCGGTGAAAACGAATTTCAGGTGACCGATTTCCCCTTTAACGGATTTAAATCGATCTCTGAGTCTGCCGGCCAGAGACACCATAAAACGACCCGGGTCAAAGGGCGAGTCGCCTTGCAGTTTGACGGCTGCATTCAGCCAGCCCAAAACCGCCTCAGCGGTTGCATAGCGGTCGTAGTCGATTTGGCGCAAGACTGTGTTGGCGCCCGGCCGGTTCGATATCAGATCGTCGAGCCAGCTGTCCATGCCGGTGCCGTGGCGGGCGGAAACCGCCAGCAGTTTTTTGCCGGGATAGCGCTCGCCGAGGGCGGCCAGCAAGCGCTTCGATTCGCCTTCGGTCACGAGATCGATTTTGTTGAGCACGATGGTGTCGGCCTCTTCCATCTGTTTGCCGAACAGATAGGCGACATCTTCCGGAAAATCTGACCGGGCTTCGTTTAAAATCATTGCGCGTACACGTTCAGGATCCACCATGATTGAAAAGGGGGCGAAACGAAAGGCGTCGCGGTACTGGATCTTGATCGGGTTGGCGACCGCAGCAACAAAATCGGTGCAGCTGCCGACCGGCTCGCCCATCAAAACGTCCGGATCGTGGTCCAGTATTTTTTCGATATGGTCAATCAGTTCATCGAATTTACAGCAAAAACACCCTTTGACGACCTCTTCCACCGGAACGCCTAAATCGGTCAACATCTGCCTTACGATGATGGTGTCGACCAGGTTTTCACTCTGGTCGTTGGTAATGAATCCCACCCGCATACCTCTTTCGATCAGATATTTGGCCAGCGCAGCTAAAGCGGTGGTTTTTCCGGATCCAAGAAATCCACCGGAAAATATCAGTTTTACAGGCTTCTTGACATCGAGTTTCCTGGGGGTGCTCATTGCGATTCCTCCTGAGCAATTGTATAGTATCTAAATATCAAACAGTCAATCATCCGAAGGTCTATTTTTGGCGCACAAGTCGTTGATTGAGATATCAGGGCTTGAAAACCGGCGACTTTTGGCGGTATACATGGTCCATATTTTAGATTACAGATTTCGGATTTAAGATAATCTTACGGTGGGAGCTTTTGGGTCAAAAGGTCAAGAGGAGAAAGAATGGCTGTAATAGAGAAATTTTTAGGTCGGCGCGTCGAAATCCCCGAGGATCGAAAATATTATTCCAAACAGGGTCTTTGGGCCAAACTGGAAAATGACATCATCGTTTTCGGCTTCACCGAACCGGCCCTGGTCCTGGCCGGCGGCATCAATGATCTGGATTGGCTGGTCAGCGAACGCGAGCCGGTCAACCAGGGCCAGGACGTCGTCTTTGCCATCACGGGAAAAATCCAGTATATCGACACCCCCGTGCAGGGAGTTATTACATTTAATCCGGAAATAAAGCAAAATCTCGCGCTGGCCGCCGAAGATCCTTATGGTAAAGGCTGGCTTTTTAGGATAAAGCCGGATGCCGGTGCGGCCGAGGCCGGTGCGAATCTGGCGGACGCTGCTGAATACGGCGAGGGTCTAAAAGGCACGGACGGCTTCAAGAACCCGGAAGGACTGGTCGGCGGTGTTTCCGGTATATGCAAAGCGGTGTATTCGGGTATCCGCGATCAAAAAATATAATTTCCCGGGTTCGCAACGGTCGAATTTTCAGGGGTCGTTGTGGCCGTTACCTTGACGATCAAAGCTAATCTATCACGAAAACACGAAAGGAAGGAAACACGAAAAGAAAAAAAATTTCGTGATTTTAGGATTTCGTGTTTTCGTGATTAGCCTTATGATATCGGCCTACTCAGGCCAGGCTGTGGTATTGAGGGACTATTTCACGCTGAAATTTGTCCGATATATTCGCCGGCATATTTGGCTGCCCGCGCTCCATCGGCGCAGGCCGTCAGCACCTGCCACATGTCGGTTTCGCGGACATCACCCGCTGCGAACAGACCTGCGCAGGTGGTCATAAGCTTCGAGTCGGTTTTCAGATAGCCGGACGTCGTCAATTCAACATCGAGATCCAGCATCTTGGTGTTCGGCCGCCACCCGATGGCCAGAAATACCCCGTCAAGCGCTAGATTCCGGACCTGACCGACGCCCGTACAGACCTCGACGCCTTCAATCAGATCCTGTCCCAGGTAGCCCGTAACCTCTGTATCCAAAACCAGCTCGATATTTTTATGTTTGCCGATCAGCTTGCGATGGGACGCATCCATGGCCAAGTTGTCGCTGCGCGATATGACCAGAACCTTTTGGGCGATTCGGGCCAGGGAGACGGCATGCTGTCCTGCGGTATTGTCATTGCCGACAACGGCCAGGGTGGCACTTTTCCCCCTGTAAAGGGAGCCGTCGCATATCGAACAGAAATGAATCCCCGCCAGATTGGCATTGGAGACCGCCAACCTCCTGGGAACCCGGCCGGTGGCGGCGACGGCGCCTGGGGCCGAGTACTTCCGGCCATCGACGTCTGTGCCGATAAAAGCGCCTTCTTCGCAAACGAGCCGGGCCAGCCGGGTCATGGTAAAAAAAGCCCTTTCTCTCTGAGCCTGCTGAAATGTCATCGTGCCGAACTGGGCCCCGGACACCTCTTCCAAATATCCGGGAAAATTCGCCAGATGTTGGATCATGTAGGTGCTGCCGCCCGGGATGTCGCCGAACACGATCGTGTTCAGTCCCAATCGCTGGCCGTACAACGCCGCAGTCAGACCGGCAGGTCCGGAGCCCACAATCATCAGGTCGTAGCTGTCTTGAGGCATCGTATTCGCCCTTTTACATCAGTTTAGCGTTGGTTAATCAAAATAGCGTCAACTACCGGTTATAACCGATATAATATTTTAGATTTTGGAATGCAGATTTCGGATTGGGGGTATCGCTTCGCTCTGTCTTCTTTTAATTAAAAAAGGCCATGCAGCTTAAACGTGCACGATGGTCAGAATGCTTTGAAGCCTATATCTACAATCAACATTCTAAATTCTACAATATAGAATCAGGACTGCGAGTAAGGCTGAAACGCCCCTTCGCTGGACCAATCTCCGGTTCCGGCGGCATCTTCGATTCCTGCCATTGATTCTGGAGGGCCGATAAATACCACGATATTGGGATGTTTGATGCGGCTTGGGGGCAAGGTGCTTTCTTCCATGGTCCAGGTTCCCATTACGTAGTTAAACAAATAGATACGGCCCTTTTCTTCAACAAATCCTTTAGCACGCACAACAGAGGCGGGCAGGGCCCCGGCCATTGCCTCTATTTGGGCCAGCTCGTCACCGGCCCAATGGTAGGCAATAGACATGAGGGTGTCGGGGGGTGTAACCTCGAGATCGGGGCTGTCGAGAAGATCGTCGATAAACCGCTCGAGTTCCTCCTCAGACAACAGGCCGGGCGCTGCCTCTCGCGCAACGGGCGCGTCGGCAATCTCAGGCGATGCTGAATCGCCGAAGTCAAAAAAGGAATCCAGGGGGATATCGGCATAGGTGGTCTCGTAAAACAGCGGATCGGAATGAAATTGGCGGATGACTTTTTTGGTCGCGTCGATGGTATCCGGCGACGCCAGATCGGTCTTGTTGAGGATAAACACGGTGGAAGAGGCGATCTGCTTTTCAAGGGAGGCATAAACGCCGTAGGCATCGATAAAATGCAGCGCATCGATCACGCAAAACTGCTCCGCAAAATCAAAACGATCGTTGAATATGGGCAGCTTTAAATCCTTTTTGAGGTCTGAAGGATTGGCCACCCCGGTGGATTCGATCAATAATACATCAGGCTGCACCGTGCTGTTGAGCTCGTAGAGGCCTTTGATAAAATCGGTTTTGACACACACGCAGAAGATGGAGCCCTTGCTGATCTCCATCATGTCGATCTCATCGCCCTCGACCAGGGTGCCGTCCACGCCGATTTCACCGAATTCGTTGACCAGAAGGGTCAGTTTTTGTTCCTGGGGGAAAGCGTCGATGATCCGGTTGAGGAAGGTCGTTTTCCCGGATCCCAAAAAGCCGGTAATCAGGTACACACGGGTTGTCGCGGACATGGTTTACAGATTCTCCACGATCAAGTTTTTGATCTCGTTGGCGCTGGGCACTTTGCCGGTCGATATCACCGTGCCGTCGATCACGAGGCCGGGGGTCATGAAAACGCCCATTTTAGCAAAATAGTTGATATCCCCTATTTTTTCCACCTGGATCTCCGCCGGTGAATCAACCTGTGATATCGCGTTCAATGTGTTTTGGTGGAGTTGATCACAGCGCTTGCACCCGCTGCCTAAAATTTCTATTTTCATAAGTGTAGCTCCCAGGGTGCCGATCGCGGCCGGCGGCGGTTGACAATCCCACCGTTATCATTGGCACTCGGGTGAGGCAGGGATTAGCCGGGTCCGGAGACGGACCCGGCTGTCGGCCCTCAGCAGGTTATGATTCTATGGTTGAATCGGAACGGGTTGACTGACCCGCTCCGGCCTTGGCCAGGTTTTCCTGAATTTTGTCGAATTCAAACCCGTGATCACGGAGCGACTGCAGGCGCTCGCGCATACCGTCAGTAGGAGCACGTTTGGCCATCTCGTCGATGAGTTCCTCGTATTGGGGAATGATACTCTCGAATACCAGGTCTTTTTCGATGCAGATGGTCGGCAATACTTTGCCCTGGAGTTCCAGGAACTTGCCGACGCCGTCTTTGTTCTTGATGGACCACTCGGTATATTCGATCATCTCCTGTACATCGGCCGGCAACGCAGCGATGGATTCCATCATGTACCCGCAGGCGGCGCACTGTACGCTGTCCAGAGTCAACACATCAATATGTATTTTTTCGTCTGCCATGATCCGAAGCCTCCTTTCTTTTTTTTACCAAGATTCCGGATACTTGGCATAATATTGTTCATACCATTCTTTGGCTTCCATTGCCTGATCCATATGTTCCACCGGAACATCGTAGGGCATATCTCAGCCAGGGGCGAATGTATAGCCGTGCTGTCCGCCGGCCGCCAGACTCACAATGGCATCCTCTTTGGGGGACAGCAGACCGAGGCTCAGGGCCAGGGTCAATTTCAGATTTCCGCCGAAGCCGACCCCGTATTTGCGGGCCAGGTCCCGTACGAACACCATATTCAGCTGTTCGTCGATGGCAAAACCGTGGGTGCCGATCTGGCAGACATCTTCGAGGACCTTGGTGCAATCGCCGCAAATGAAAAATGACGATGTCTTGCCGGCGTCATGAATCACCTTGATGGCCGGCTGGGAGTTCGGCGTCACGAATTCTTTGAAGGTCTCGGATTTGATCTGAGAGGCCACGGGGTCCACAATCGCAATAATATCACAACCCATTTCCGCATAAAATTCAGCGGCACGGGCGCCGACCTCTCCGGCAAACTTAATGACCTCATGGGCAAATTCGGGATTTTTGTAAACATCGGTAAAAATCCGTACACCCGCCAGGTGGGAGGCCAGGGTCAGAGGTCCGCAGAAAAGCCCCATCATGACACAATCGGCTTCATCCAGCTGGGGCTTTGCAATCCGGGCGGCCTCGAAAATGACCGGCCAGCGGCCCGATTCTTTGGTGGGAAGCGCCAATCCGGCATCGGCGGGGGTTTTATCCGAGCAGGGGTGGGTGGTCACCGACGGCACATTGTCCGGCCACCATTTCAGTTCACATCCAATTGAATTGGCTTCAACCGACAGATCGAAAAGCAGCGGAATACCATCTGCTTTATACCGGGTTGCGGCATTTACTACCCCTTTGGCTAAGAGCTCGGCATCCTGGAGCATCTTGTCTGCCGGTTCATTGATCAGAAAAGCGCAATGAACACCGGCATATGGCACCCATGGGGCTTTAGGGGTCATTTTGCCCCTGTAAGCATCAATCAGCAATTGCTTGGCCATTGATCGTCTCCTTTCTCTAATGATTTAAGGTCAGATTTCTCGAATACCTCGGTTTGAGCGTTTTTGCCTCACCTCCTTTCAGGGCCCGTTATCGGTTTTTTGGGCAAACTAAATCCAGCATTATTTCCTCGCCGGAAAATCTGCGAGCAACCGTTCTTTTGATATAGACGCCGGCAATGGACTTATTAAATCACCATTCCCTACCAAGTTTGTCAAGATTCATTTTCGAATTCCCGCCAGTCCCGGATTTATTCCAGGAGTATGATGCCGTAGTAATTATAGGTTTCACAGGTCCGGGTCGCGATGGCCGACGTTTTGCCCAGATTCTTCAGGGTTCCGATCACATCGATGCAAAAAGACTCCACGGACGGCCTTTTCTCCTGTGGAAACCGGCATTTATCCGGATACGCACATTCCTTGCAAAGCGCGCAGCACTCTCCTACGAGGCTGAATGCCTTATAGTAACCCTCGAGAAACAACATGCGCTCAAGGCTGATGGTCCCTTTCCAGCAGCGCACCTGGCTGAGTCTTTTACGGCCGTTGTTCAGGTAGAAATCCGAACAGTTCTTGGTCCCGACCAGAAGCAGGGCCAGCTCATATTCGTTGATAATTTCACGCACCTTTTCAGGACTCGGTGTGGCCGGCGGACAGGTCCAGTTGGAATCGAAGCGGTTGCAGCCGTAGTGGCATTTCAGTCGCACCCACTCGGCCACCACTAATTTGTCGATGCTGAACGGAAAGATCGCCGTCAAGCCATAGCTTTCACCCTTTTCAAGCAGACGCTGGGTCAGGGCATAGGAAATGCCGGAATTGCTTCTGAAAGGGACCACTTTTTTTTCCTGCATTAAACCACTTCTCCTTTACAAGGCTCGAATCGAATCGATGCAGCCAGCGGCAGGGCCATTTCCAGGGCCACCTCGGCCGCCTTGAGCGCGGCCGCCGGAACCGGACAGGACGGGTGACAGCCCGACTGTTCTGCGGCCACAAATACGGGATTGCGGGTGACCGGCATAAACAGCTCATTTAAAGTGAGCTGTTTCAACAAAGCCGCAAACTGCTGGATCTGTTGGCACTCGGATTGGCTGATTTCCAGGCCGACGGTTTTCTTGTCTATTTTCCAGGCTTTGATACGACAGGCAAATCCGCAGATCCCCGCATCGACCGCAACGCAGGTCGCCGTCGAAGGAGCATCAGCACCCTTTTTCGTATTCAATGGATATTTGTCTTCACTGCGACCGGTCATAATCCGGGTAATTGTCTTGTGAACATTAACATGGTGGTGTTCCGGGCGATGGGCGCCAGAACTCAAATATAGGTTTCAGGTGCCGAGTTTCAGAAGACTGAAAACAGAGAACAGAAGACAAATAAAGGGCAATACCCTGCAAATCTCCTCCATCTGTATTCCGTCGTCTGTCCTCTGTCATCTGTATTCTGACACCTGAAACCCAAAATATTGAGTAGAATGCACCTCTAGACCGCTAGCGTTCGCAAATACTTAATTATCGCGATAATTGCGCCTACACATATTACTGATTCAGAATCTCGTCCGGAACGATGCCTTCCAAATGCGGGAATTTATCCGTCATGTGCGGCAACTGCATGGCTTCCATGAATTCCTGCTGGAAAGAGCCCTCGACGGTGAGCTCGATGTATTCCACATTGCGGGAGCACCAATTGGCTTCAACCCGCTTTTTCACATTCAGAAGGGCCGCACGGCAACCGTCGCCGGCGGCATTGCCCACACTTTCGATCATCTCGATCTCGCAGTCCGGGAAAAGGCCCATGACCAGCGCTTTGGTGCGATCCACGTGGGTGCCGAAAGCGCCGGCGATTTTGACTTTGTCGACCTTTTCAAGCCCCATGCGGTTGACCATCAGCTTGCAGCCGGCATACAGGGCACCCTTGGCCAATTGGATCTGGCGGATGTCCTTCTGGGTGACCACGATGTCCTTGTCGATGCTCGATTCCTCAGCCCAGGCCAGAACGAATTCAGGCTGCTTGTTATCGGGATTGATGCGAAAGCGCTCGTGGCCCTCCAGTGCTTTTTTGTTGAACACGCCGCTTTTGGCTACGATTCCCGAGCTGTACAGCTCGGCCAGCAAATCCAGAATGCCGGAGCCGCAAATGCCCTTGGCCTTCATGTCCTTGGGCTCGGAAAATTTACGCCAGGCATCCCGGCCGATAACCTTGTAGTTGACCTCCTTGGTTTGCGGATCGATTTCTATGCGCTCCATGGCACCCGGTGCCGCCCGCATCCCGAAGGCGATCTGAGCCCCTTCGAGAGCCGGACCGGTGGCACAGGACGATGAGATCAGCTTGTGCCGGTTGCCAAGAACGAGCTCGCCGTTGGTGCCGATATCGATGATGAGCTGGTTTTCTTCATGCTTGTAAGGTTCTTCGGCGATCAACACACCGACGTTGTCGGCCCCCACGAACCCGGCTTCGATCGGCAGCACGAACATGTAGGAGGAAGGATTGATGTTGATGCCCAGATCCCTGGCCCGGATGTCAAGGCTGTGATGGATGACCGGCGGAAACGGTGCCATGCCCACGTGTTCGGGATTGAGTGACAGAAAAATGTGGTGCATGGCGGTGTTGAAGCCGATGGTGATATCTTCGATATCGGCCCGCTCCAGGCGCAGGTAGGTTTTGCCCTCCTCGGGAACTTCCACGTACTCATCGGGTCCGTCTTCACCCTTTTTCTTTTTAACCTTCTTTTTGGGCGGGTAGGTGTTGCCGACGGCTTTGTCGATGAGTTCGTTGATGCCCTCGATGATGTCGTCGCTCATACGCTGCAGGCCGTCGGGCGTGGTCATATGATAGGTGATCCGGGCCATGACATCCTCGCCGTACTTGCACTGGGGATTCATCATGGAGACCGTGTCGACCACTTCCATATTGGTTAGATCGCAGAAATATGCCGCCACCGTGGTGGTGCCCACATCGATGGCCAGCCCGTAGGCGCGCTCCTGTTTGCCCGGGCGGACCCTGATAACTTCCCGGTCATTCCATACGCTGACCGTCAGCGCCCATTTGCCGTCGCGCAGGGCGCCGGGCAACTGCCTTAGCGCAAAAATGTCGATGGACAGGTTGTTGAGCCCGTAATCGCGCTCGAGCCCTCTGCAGATTCGTTCGAAGTCGCCGGTGGGTTCCTCGAAGGAGGGCGGGTCGACTTCGACATAATAAAGTTTGATGGCCGGATTGTGTTCAATGAATATGTCCCTGGCGGCCTTGCTGACCACCTGCTTGCCGGCCCGGGACTCTTCCGGCACAAATACCAGGATGTCGTCTTCGACCGTGGCCACGCAGCCGAGGCGAAATCCTTTTTCGCGGCGCTCGGCATTGATGTATTTTTCCTCTTCCTCCTGCCATGGGCTGACATGGGACATGCTGGACTCAATCCCGTATTTTTCGAAATGCCCTTCTTCGACGCGCACAACACACTTGCCGCATACTTTTTTCTCGCCGCAGAGGGCTTCGATGTCAACGCCCAGCAGGCGCGAGGCCTCGATAACCGTGATCCCTTTCGGCACCTCACCCCGGCGGCCGGAAGGTTGAAAAATTACCATAGCTTTATCTTCAGACATTACCTAAACTCCTTCTTCCAGTTGAATGATGAGGGCGCCGTCGCCTCACCGCGTTTTTCCAATCAGCGTCCCGCCTATGTTCCGACGCTTCGGTTGCAAATCCCCGGGCCGGGATAAGCGGATACATTCGGATCCATCCGCATACGTTCGGATACCTCTGAAGGCCGCACCGGCCCGGAAATCTCGCTCTGCCAGGAATGGATTACTATTCCTTGCCTTGGATCTCTCGCAGGCGTCCGATCATCTTGATACCCTCCGAGACCGCATTTCCGGCCGATTCGGCATAACCATCGGCACCGAACAAGTTGGCCACGTCCTGGGTCACCGGAGCCCCGCCCAACATAATCGCCACGTTGGGGTTTTTGTCCTTGATCATCTGGATGACTTTTTTCATGCCCAGCATGGTGGTCGTCATCATGGCCGACATCGCAACCACTTCAGAATCGGTTTTTAATTGTTCCTCGACGAAGTTTTCCAGGGGTACATCGCGTCCGAGATCGTGGACTTCCCACCCGGCGACATCGAACATCATTTTGACCAGGTTTTTGCCGATGTCATGAACGTCTCCCTGGATGCTGCCGATGACCACTTGGGCGTTGATGCCGCCTTCTTTCTCCGGGACGTGCGGCCGCAGAATGTCAAGCCCGGCATAGAGGGCATCGGCGCACATCAGCACCTCAGGCACGAAATACTCGTTGCGGTCATACAGATCCCCGACGATCTCCATGCCGGCCGCCAGACCATCCATGATCAATTCGAGTGCATCATAGCCCGCGTCCAGCCCCTCCTGGGCGGCTTCCTTGACGTCTTCTTCCTGGTACTCGACCACACCCTCTTTCAATTTTTGCAACACTTCTTCTTTTGAGGCCATTATTCTTTTCTCCTTGGTTTTTCAGTTTGTCGTTATTATGATCAATATCGTAGCTATCCCTTTTAAGGGCACTAAAGCCGGCCCACAGCCGGGCTCGCTTTTTTGCCGTAATCATGCGTAGTTTCGGTCACAGCCTTCATGTTCTTTTCGATGACAGCGGGCCACAGGTCACACCCGGGCATGACCGCGTCAACACCGCTGTCGATGATTTCCTTGACGTGGGCGATGGTGTTCTCAACCGGTGTCTCCGGGTCACAGGTCATCGGGTAGGTATCCAGGTTGCCCATCAATAACACATCGTCACCCAGCTTTTGGCGGGCTTCGGCGACGTTGCACTTGATGTCCACCGTCAGCCCGTCGGCGCCGCACTGATTCATCATCTCGATCAGGGGGTCGGTCGATCCGCAAATGTGCAGCAGCTTGGGCGACTGCCAGTTCTCCAGGATGCGGGTCAATCTGGGCTGGATGACATCTTTGAAAGTTCGGGGACTTAAGAGATCTGCTGCCACACCCGGTTCACGCAGGGTAATGTAGTCGCAGCCGGCAGCCTGCAGCATCTGGCCGATTTTAATGATCATATCCGTCAGATTGTCCAGCAGGGCCTCCACCTTGGCTTTCTGCTTGAAAATTCCCTTGAGTATCAGATCCAACTCCAATATCTGCCCGGCTTGGGTAAACGGGCCCAACTGCCAGCAGCCGATGGCCAGCTCCGGTGCTTCTTTTTTAATAATCTCGATGACTTTCGGCAGCATCGGCAGACGTCCCAATTCCAGGATATTGTCCGGAATCGCGACCTCTTCCATCGTGGCCCACATCTTTTCGGGAATCGTCGGATAGAGAATGTCCTCCGAATCTTCGTACAAGCTGATTTTGTTGCCCATGGCCTCGGATTCCATTGTCATGTCGTAAGGCACCACTACGCAGTCGAAGCCCATCAGGCGGGCCGACCAAATGGCTGACCAGGCCATCCGCTCGGCGTCCGTGTGGACGCTGGCAAACTTGATGCCGGCTTTTTCGATACCCGGCATGATCACCATCCCCATCCCGCTGAAAAAAGGCATGGTGTCGATGGGTTCTTTGCGCAGCAGCCGCATGACGCGTTCTTTCGGTGTCAGTTCTGACATAATGAACACTCCTTTCAGATGGTTGAATATTGACTGTTTCGGTTTCACGCTTTACCGATCCGGCCAAGGGGGCTGTTTCTCGCCCGCCGCTACCCCGCCTGCCCGGACCGGGGTTAGCCGGCCAAGGTTTTGAGCTGTTCTACAAAATCCGGGAACAACTTGAAAAGGGGATGATTGGGATCCCTGGGCAGCTGTTTGGTCTCAGCAAACATTGTCGTGGCCAAAAATGCCTCGGCCTCGGCAACGGCAGGAAAAATCCGGGTGGCGCCGGCCATGGGTCCGGAAAAAATCATATCGTGATACATAAAGGCCGACAGCGCTTCCAAGGCGGCATCCGTGGCCGACCATCCCTTAAAACCCCACTGCTCCCTGAATCGCTTCAGATCCATATATGACCCGTTGCTGGGTGCGCTAGCGGTCGGTATGCCCCATTTTTCCTTGATGATCCGGTTGGCCACGCCGCAAAATGCCGTGGCGGGACCATTCATTACCGATGAGTCCACGAAGATGCTTTCAAACTCGGCCCCTACTTTTTCGATGGCGTCCAGGAGTTTCTGGGTTCCGGTGACCCGCCCGCTGGGCATCTGATCTTCCTGATCGAAAGCCACCAGCAGGACGTGCTTGACGCCAATTTGAGAAATTTCCCGGATTTCCGTTTCCAAATCCTGTTCCCAAACTGTCAGGCTGTTGTAGAACATGCGGTCCATCAACCCTTTTTCGGCGCAGTAGGCGGCCGCCGCCAGTTTCGGTTTCATGACCCAGGCATCGATGCAAAAGGGCATGTCGCTGACCGAGGTGACAAAATCGATGAAACTCTCGAACTCCTTGCCCGTGTTGGCCACGATGTCCGCCATGCCGGGAATGCCGGTTTCTTCGGTCATGCGCTCCTGGGTTTTGAGAAGCTCTTCGGCCCGCTTCTCGTTGAAACCTTCCTTGCGTTTGCCTTCGAATACCCGGTCGCCTTTTTGAAAGATCGAGCTGACACACACGCAAGGGTATTCGCCGGGCTGCCCGCCGAATTTAACGCCGCCCACCTCACAAACCTTCTGTTCTGTGTTTAGTTGAAACATCCTTTCCTCCTTAATGAAATTTGTACCCCTATATGAAAATCGGCCATACCTTACCATAAACCGGTCTTTGTATAGCCAACCGGCTCCTGTTTGGGAATCGTCCAAAGGTTGATTTTTCGGCGGATGCCAGATGATTTTGAGGGATAGGACCTATATGACCTATTGGACCTATAATATGTCCTATATGACCTATTGGACCTATAATAAGTCCTATATGACCTATTGGTCCTATAACTCCGGATCCACCAGCCTGAGTTGGATGGCGTAATGAACCAGCTTGACCGGTGTGTCAACCCCCAGCTTGTCCATGATGTTGACACGGTGGGACTTGATCGTGCTGACGCTGACACACAAGGTGTCGGCGATCTGGCGGGTAGAATGCCCTTCGGCGATGAGTTGGAACACTTCTCTTTCGCGGTTAGACAGTCTTTTGTAGCGCTCGGCCTGGGAAGACACCTTGCGGGATGAACGGTAGGTTTGAACCAGAACCTTGGAAATCGAAGGGCTCAAATAGGTTTCATCTTTCATGGCGGCGTGAATGGCATGGATGATGTCCCGGCCGCTGGAATCCTTCAGCAGATAGCCGGAGACACCGGATTCGAGCAATTCATGGATATAGTGCTCGTGGGAGTACATTGACAGGATCAGGATCTTGGTGTTGGGCAGATGCTTGCGGATCCGCTTGGCGGCCTCGATGCCGTTCATGCGGGGCATGGCGATGTCCATGATAACGACATCCGGTTTCAACTCCTTGGCCAGGTCCACGGCCTTGCGGCCGTTGGTAGCTTCCCCGACGACCTTGAGATCCGTCTGTTCCTCCAACAGCCGGGCCAGGCCCTGCCGAACGATGGTATGATCGTCGGCCACCAGGATCTTGATTGCCTTACTCATGGTTCGATTCCTCGGAATAGGGTATTTCGATCCGGATCCGGGTTCCCTCACCTGGAAGGCTGCGAAGCTGAAATGTTCCGCCCAGAAGCGTGGCTCTCTCGCGCATACCGATAATTCCCAGGCTTCTCTTGTCCTGGCCGACAATCTGGGTGTCGAATCCGACGCCGTCATCTTCGGCCTGAAAAATTATCCGGGGATAGCTTTTAATAATCGACAAAACGAATGTTTCCGCGCCGGAGTGCTTGAGGGTGTTGGTGAGGGCTTCCTGGCTGAAGCGGTAGAGTACGGTTTCGATGTCGGGGGCCATCCGGCCTTCGAAGCCCACCATGTTGAATTCGATGTCCAAAGTCGAATGGCTCTCAATTTCCTTGAAGTACAAATCGAGGGCCGGCTCCAGACCCAGATCGACCAACAGGGTCGGATGAAGATGGTAGGACAGCCGCCGGATTTCCGAGGAAGTCCGGCGGATCATTTTGCGAATTTCATCGATTTCCTCTTTAAGACGGCCGTCATTGGGCGAGTGGTTTTCCTCCATGCGGTCCAGTCCCAGTTTTATCGCTGTCAGGGACTGGCCGGCTTCATCGTGCAGTTCCCGCGCAATGCGGCGGCGCTCTTCTTCCTGGCTCTGGAAAAGCTTTTCGGTGAGCTGACTCAGTTCCTGTCTGTGCTGGCGGATGGTCTCGATGAGTTTCGTGTTTTCGATCGCTCCTCCGAGAAAATTGCCCAGAGAACCGATCAGGTGTACCTCATGACGGCTGAGCACCCGTGAGTCCGGGATATCGAGTCCAAAGAAACCAACCCCCCGTCCTTTGAAAGTTACCAGAAAGCAGCATAGCCACGGGACCGGCTTGCCGCTTTGCGATTTGTAGCTGACCTGAAAGGACGGGAAAGACGGTTTGGGGGTCAGGTAGGTTTCTTCTTCGATCAGATGTTTTTTGAGCAGATCGTCTTTGAAGATGACGCCCTCCGGGTCGTCCTGAAAGGGATTGGGAAGTCCGGATTTGGCTTGTAGAATCGCTTTGTGTTCCTCGCGGTCGATTAAAAAAATAGCGCCGCGTTTGAGCCTCAGGACGTTGAGGATATTTTCCAGGGTGAACTTCAAGAGCTGTTCGAGATCGGTGACGTCATTTAAGGCCACTGCCAAGCTGTTCAGGATGGACAGCTCGCGGTTACGCTCCCAGACCTCCTCTTCGGTGTGCTTGCGCCGGGTAATGTCTTTGATGATGCCCTCGTACTCGACGTCGCCGGTTTTGGTGTTTTCATACCGGCGGCTGGAGATCAAGACGTGGATCGGCGAGCCGTCCCGGCGTTTGAATTCGACCTCATAATCTTTGACGAAACCGTCCCGGTTGATCAGTTCGATAAATTCTTCCCGGTCCCGGGCATTGCGGTAAAAGTTTTCGGCTGTTCCGATGCGCAGGAGGTCGTCCTTGGAGTCATAGCCCAGCATATCGACGCCGGCCTGGTTCACGTCCAGGATGCCGCCCTTTAAGTTGGAGGTGTAAATCATGTCGTGGCTGCCTTCGAAAATCCGTCGGAATTTCTTTTCACGCTTGGCTATCTCCTCCTGCAGTCGTTTCAACTCCTTGATATCTTTAAATATTTCAAGTCCGCCGGCGATATTGCCGGCACCGTCACGGAAAACCGAGGTAGAACAGATAATCGGTATCTTTTCACCTTCGATGTTGGTGATCGTGTACTCGCGGTTGTGGATGTTTCTGCCTTCGGCAATGGCACGCTTCAAAGCGCAGTCGGACTGGCAAACGGAGTTCTTGAACACGTCCTTGCAGTACATCCCAACGGCGTCGTAGGCCGAAAATCCGGTGATTCTCTCAGCCGCCGGATTGAAGTAGGTAATCCGCCATTCATGATCGGTGGTGAAAAGCCCGTCCGGTATCCGGTTCAGTATTTCGACGAAGCTTTCCTCCTTCTGGTAGATCCTTTCCAGCGCCTTGGTGTTGTATTTGTGAAACTGTTCCGACAGAAAATAATTCCATCCTTTGGGATGGCGTTCACCTTGCTTCCTAAAATAGGAACAGGTCAGGCAGGACGAGAGCTTTTGGAAAAAGTCCTCTTCGATGCGGTTGGCGCAATGGGTCTTGGGAATCAGCCAGCATTCCATCGATGGCTTGCCGTGGGCCGGGCAGAGCACCTTGGCGCAGGCCAACACTTGCCAGCAGGTTTCCCGCTCGACGCTGTGATCATCAAGGCTGATTCTGATCAGATGATTTTCGAGCAACGAACTCACAGTAGGGGTCTCCCTTCGCCCGGCAGAGGGGTTCTTCGGCGGCAAAGTTAAAGCATCCATCGGGATACTCTTCGCCGTAGATCAGATCCATGAAGGCGGCCGTTACGCCGCGCAGCATATAGCATTTCCCTGATTCGGCCGAACCGTAGCGTTCCAGATAGCCCGAGGCTTCATAGGAATCGCGCACGCGTAAGCGCAGTTTTTTATCGGGCAAAATCTGTTTAACCTCCAGATCGCCCCATCCAAAGGCCACCGCCACGGCAGCAAAGCCGGATATCTGGTCTTCTTTTTTCTCGATCATGGGGGCAACGATTTCCTCCCATTCCCAGGAGTTGCGAATCCCCTGAAAGGTGGCATACCCGCACTCCTGGGCAGCCTCGATGAGAAGGGCTTTGGCCTCGTCGACCTTGCCGAGCTTTTGCTCGAAGCCATAGCTGAGGGTGTTGTAATACTGTACCGAATAAAGAGACAGATAAACGCCGAACAAAGGAATTATTCCCTTGGACTCCCTTATCTGGCTGCCTTCCATGACCGCATGAATTATTTTGGTACCGTCTATAGCCATTGAATATCTTAATTGCTAATTTTTTTCATTTTATGTCAAAGCATTTTCATCACGAAAACACGAAAATTTGAAAGCACGAAATTGAACTCGTTTTTTCGTGGTTTCGTCCTTTCGTGCTTTCGTGATTGATCCTTTTGGTTCCGGCTTGTACCCGTCAGGCTTCTGAAATATGAAACACGCACTCAGCATCCCGCATCATTTTACAGCTTTTTTCCGTCACCTCGTAGGAGCCCAGGGGGCGTTTGTAGATCGCGCCGAGGGCGCCTGCGATCCAGCCCCGAGTGAAATGGCAACCCGGCGTATCGCGCCTGCCGTGCTTGGCCAGCCACCCGGTGACATGATGGCTCGAAGGGCTGACGACGTGGCCGCCACCCGGTCTAACCCGCTCAAAATGAATTACACCCAGCCCGCAGTTCTGGAACAAAATCCCGGCCATCTCCAATTTAGATTTTAGAGTCTTGATCTGGGGATATTGATCGAGAAGATGTTGAAAGCTGTTGTAGCTGGATTCCTCGGCAGCATGGCATAGAAGCCCGACCCCTTCCGATCCCAGACGGTCTTCGATGGTTTTTTGCAGATTGATATTGTAATGGTGACAATGCATTGCCGCCGGCTGTCCGGACAAAATCACCTTGTGGCCCTTGCGGGCCAATTCACTTTTCCAGTCGAAAATTGCCATGAGTTTCCTTAGGCCGGCGCGTTAGTGCTCCTATTCGTTAGGATGGTGCCGTATTCGAAGCAGTATTTTTTCACCACAGTGCACAGAGGACACAGAGAATTATTAAAACAAAACAATCCTTTTAGACTTTTTTCTCTGTGACCTCTGTCCTCGGTGGTGAATTCTTAACGGCTCAGCTTTTTTTTTCACCACAGCGCACAGGGGACACCGAGGCATTATCCCTTTTATAAGCGGCGGGTCTCCGGCAAGCAAAAAAATATCTCTGTGCTCTCTGTGTGCTCGTGGTGGGATCAAATTGTCATCATATCTTGAAAAATTATAGGTTGTCATTTTTATGAAATTAAGTATCCGAGTAAACGGGAGGTCCTATCGATATACACCGCATGAGGGCACGGATCATAACACACCGTTAATACGATTGAAATCTAAAATAAAAATTTTATGGGATACCTGGGGCCGTTTGACACGATATTATCGTGGGGTTATATTTGCCTAAAATACCTGAACCGGATCCGATGAAGGCGCAAAATTAAAATGGGATAAACACGAAAACGCGAAAGTTTGAAAGCATGAAATTTGAATCTATTTCGTGTTTTCGTGATAAAATCATATTTTCATAAATTGCGAGGATTTAAAAAAAGAAACCCTTGTAGACCATGCAAATGGCTGTCAATTGCGGATTCTTATCAATTCGCTTGCCGCCGGAGAGGCCAATGACCAAGCAACCCGAACCCGATGCGACAGAAAAAGCACAGGTGATCCTATTGTCTGGCTTTCTTGGTGCCGGCAAGACCACATTGCTAAAGCAAATCCTTTCCTGGGAGACCGATCTGGCCGAGACCGTTGTTCTGGTAAACGAGTTCGGCGATGTCGGCATCGACGGTACATTGCTCAAGGATTCGGGCTCGGATGTGGTTGAACTCACCAGCGGCTGCATCTGCTGTACCCTCAGCGCCGATTTGATGCAATCCCTGGGAAAAATTTGGACACGCTTCAACCCGCGGCGAATCTTCATCGAGTCCTCCGGTGTGGCGGACCCACGCGCCACGGCCAACGTTTTGGAAGAGCCCGAACTGGCCCGGGTAATGACGCTCGCGAAGATAATTACAGTTTTGGACGCCGATTTCTGGGAGGCCCGAGAGGCCTTCGGCGCCCTGTTTTACAACCAGTTGGAGATGGCCGACCTGATCCTGCTAAATAAAATCGATTTGCTTGACGACGATAAAGCCGCTCGATTTCTTACCGAAATCCATGGCACCGTGCCGGACTCCCAAATCATCCCAACCATTCACTGCCGCATCGACCCTCAAGCCGTGTGGGAAGTCTCTAAGCCCAAGCCAGGGATTTTAAAACCCATCCAATTCTACCAACCCGCAGACGGGAGCGGGGCGAGGCCAACCGGCGCCGGGCAGAGCCAGGCACCGGTGGACGCATCCCGCTATACCAGCTTTGCCTTCGAGAGCGCCGGGATCGTGTCCGAGGAGTGCTTTTATCAGTTTCTCGACAAACTGCCCTGGGAAGTGTTCCGGATCAAAGGCCCGGTAAAATTTGCCAATCGGATGGTTCTGCTCAATTTTGTCGGCGGCAAAAGTGAATGGCTGCCCTGGGACGGCGATTCCAAGACCCAGTTGGTATTTATCGGCTGGAGTGTCGATCCGCAGGAGATACTGAAAAAAGCATCGCTATGCGTTGCAGAACGCTAGGATCGATCTCCGTAAGGGCGCAAAAAAAAAATCGAATGTTCGATCCGTTGTTTTTTGGCTGCTGTCCTCCTCGACTTCACCATTAAACCAAGCACATCCCGCCCAGGGTTATTCCAGCACATCCGGCGTGACCTTGTCCAAAATGGCAGTCAACCGCTTTGATTTTCCCTGCTTTACGATTTCCTTGATCACTGCGAATTTCATGAGAACGGATTTTCTGAGCCCCAGGACCCGGGATGTCATCCAAAAGCTGAAGTCAGAGTGATAGTCCGCTTCGAATGATTTGCGATGGTGGTGCAGATTTTGATCCATACGGTAGATTGATTCAAGAATGGCTATCAGCCGGTCGTCCGATACGGCCGGCCGGGACACACATTCGACCCGATCGCAGTAATCGATTTCCTGTTCCACCATCTCGGCGGGAAGATTCAATCCCAGGCGTTTCCACTGCGCGAGCAGGCGCCTGCGCTCCCAGCGGCTCTGTTCGGTTCGGCCGTCACCGATGGATCGGCTCCACAATCCATAGGCCCGGCAGGCAAAGGAACGGAACTCATAGATGCCGCAGAGGTCCTGCTTGCGAAACGGGCAACCCGAATGCTGGACCGGATTGGTCAGGTAAAAACTGACGAAGGATCTCAGGTTATCGATTTTTTCCGGATCCGGCAGCTGCCGGAGGATTTCGATCCATTGCAGGGCCTCGATCAGGGTTGTCTGGGGAAGATAGGCGCAGCAAATCCCTGGGGTTTGGCAATTGCAGCGGGTAGGGGGCAGTTTTTGATACTGCTTCTGCAACTCGCCGAACAATGGCCTGGCGGTGTCAAGGGCGACACGTAAATCTGTTTTCTCGAACATCGATCTGTCAGTTAATCCCAATCTTGATAAACCAGTACCAATTAATATCTTATTTGCTAAATTCTTGCATTCTGTGTCAAAGCTTCTCCATCACGAAAGCACGAAATTTTGAATATACGAAATATAGTTCATCTCATTTCGTGGTTTCGTCCTTTCGTGCTTTCGTGATTGATTCTTAATGTTTCACGCAAAGGCGCAAAGACGCCAAGATAAGACGGTTGTTTTAACTTATCGCGCTGGGCGGCTTTTCCAAACGTTTAGTTTTGGGAACCGAATATTCAAATTCAAGTTGCGGTGTCCTGGTTTTTCTCCTGGTAACGTCTCTTAATTGCCGCGATCAATTCTTCCTGCATGGGGATGATGCTCTCGTATACCAGTTCGCCGTCCAGAGCGACGGAGGGCAGCGATTTTGCCCGTAATTCCCTGAATCGCTCAACACCCTCTCGGGTGCGCATATCCCACTCATGCACCTCTATGATTTTCTGGATGTTTTCCGGTAAAACCTTTACCGATTCCGCCATGTAGACGCAGGCGATTCACTGCCTGAAGTCCGTCAACAATACATCCACCAATACCGGTTGGTCCAAAAAAGCCTCCATTGGTCGTTATTAGTTATTGGTTACTGGTTATTTGTTTGTAGTTGATTGTTATGCTCACTGGCATGCTCATTTATACCGATGCCTGTCGGCGGCGCACTGAACAAAGCGCCTAACTACGCCAAACAACAAGTAACCAATAACGAGTTGTGCCTGGTTGGGCGTTTATCGCTCAATCAGGGTGGTGTTTGCATTACCTTGAGGTCGACCCGGCCGCTGTTTTCTGTCAGCAATCCCCAGTTCAGGCCGGAATCGGCCGAGGCCGCACCGACACTGATAAAGTCCTTGTCGCCGATATGCCAGATTCCCCAGGTCTTTACCTGACTGAAAATGACGATGTCGGCTAGAAATTGGGGCGTCATGGCCTCCAGGGCCGCAAAAACGGTATCGTCCCGCATAAAATCGCTCAGCCCGCAGACCATGTTTATTTCCAGGGCGAAAGGCTCGAAATCCGAATAGTCGGGCATCGACTGGATATAGTCGCCGAAAAAAACCATGGCGATCCGGGCGTTCAAATTGAAACTTACCACCTGGGGCAGTTGATACAGCCGGTCTCTCTGACCGGGTTGAATATGCGACCCTGGACCCTGTTGGCCGTTCTGCGAACAATGCCAATCATTTTCCCCTTGAATAGCCAGCAGTTTTTGGCGACGAATGGTTTTGATCACATTTTGGCTGTCACCAGATTCCCCGGTAAGGTTGCCCAGACAAAGCACGGCATCGACTTCATATTCACGGATGTGTGCAAGGATGTTTTCGAGGGCTCTGTTTGCTCCCGCCAGATCGCCGATCAAGGCAACGCAGCCTTTCGGCATGTCGTCCTTTTGCACTCGAAAAGATTGAGCCTTGGCCAGGGTGCCGTTTCGGACTGCCTCGATCGCTGCGGCCAGCTCCTGCGGACATGAGGTATCGTTGCGGCAGTCGATGCCTTTGATATCGTTCAACACCTCCACCAGGGATTTGCCCTCCAGCAGACGGGAGACCAGCTGGGCATTGCCCGGACAGCCTCCGCCTACAAATCGCAGATTCCTTATTCTTCCGTCTTCGACTTCGAAATGAATCTCAGGCGGGCAAACACCGCGGGTGCGGTAGACATATCGATGGACACGGGAATTATTTTTCATTTAACAACACCTTGGCGCTTTTCCAGGTATTTACGAGAATGTCCAGCGTGCCCGGTCGAATTTCTTCACGCAAACCGAATAGAGTTCTGAAATCATTAGATTTACGTTTCATTTTCTCCTGCGACATCACCGCGGTGGGGATCAGCAGCGAGCGTTCATAATTCGCGAACAGCCGACGGGCCATGTCGACGCTCAAATTTCCGAAATCTTTTTCAAACATGCGGCGCCAGTGGCGGGTCCAGCCGGGAATCATAAAAAACGTCCCCGCCACCCTGCACTGTTCTTTATAGTAGTTGTTGCGGCCGCCGATGATCAGACCGACACAATCATCCACGGGGTGGTCGCCGTCCATGGGGATAATGATGGGTACGCCGGCGCCGGCCAAAAGTTCCGCGGGCTTCTCCAGCGCATTGCCGCACAATCCATATCCTAGCAGCAGCGCATCCACCCGGGATCCCATCGCCAAAGCAGCCTTCAGCAATCCTTGCTGGAGCATCTTTTTGCGGTTGTGCAGCCCCAGTTCCAGGACCTGTACCAAAACTTCCAAACGATTCTGCGTTTTGGAAGTAAAAGATTCGACGCCGGGAATTCGCTCCGCCTGGACCTTACCGGCGCCATCCAGTATCGCGAGCATATGATCCGATCGACTGTCTTCTACAACGGAAATTCGGTCAATTTCCCCATCGGTATTCAATAGATGGGCAAATTCGAGCTCCAGTATTTCACAGGTCAATATGCCGAGTGCCGCCATGTGTTAGAACTCAATCCCTTGCAATCCATCATCAATAGAACACTTCCTTGAATACGTAGGAACCCGGAAAACGCTCGTCGGCCTGCAGGGTAACCGCCCGCGTCATATCCCGCCCTCCACACAGATAAAAATCATAGCCTGCCGGCGGCAAATACTGCTTTAAATAACCTGAGGCAGGACCGTGGAAGGCACCTGGTGGTGACGGATCAGGCGCAGAGGGATTTAAGAGGCAGGGGACATAATCGGTTGCAACCTTTTGAAATAGTTCGCTGTAATACAAGTTTCGGCTAGATTCGACTTCATGGAGCAGGATAAAATCCGTGACACCGGAACGAGCCATTGACGCAAAGGGCGCAATTCCCGTGCCGGTGGCTACGAAAACGGGCTTCCGATCCGAAGGGTTAAAAAGAAAATACCCGTGAGGGCCGGTGGCGTTGAAGGCAGAGCCGATCCCGGCTTCAGCCAGCATCGGTGAAAACTTACCCCGGCGAACATGATAGATGCAAAGCTTCAGGGTCGGGTCGTCCGGCGCGGAAAGCAGGGAATAATATCTCTCCATCGATTCATGGATGAAACGAAGCGTCTGGCCTGCTTTGAATTGCAGATCAGGGGGACGCTTCAGTTCGATTTCAAAAACGTCATCTGTCAGCCACCGACGCTGCAGCAATTCAACGGTCAAAATGTTTCCGCGATCCTCGGGCATGGTCGAGAATTTTTTTCGCCTGAGCAAGTTTAATATCCCATCTGATCCGTCTGAGGCGAACCTCCGCACGTGATCGGATGAATTGAGACGACTTCCTATTTAGGATATCCGGCAGATGGTATCCGTCGAAGATATATCCGGTTTGAAATAGCCTGTCAAGAATCTGTGCCCCGTCCCGGCTGCATCTTGCCAGGCCAAGCAAGCATCTGACCGGGACACAACCCTATCACACGGAGCCATTGTACCTGCCGGGCACTAGGGTGATGCGGGGAACACCTCCCAGGGGGTTTTCATCCACCAGCAGCCTGCAGCCATAGGCCGCCTCAAGCGTCTCGTAAGCAAGCACGTCGGCAGGCGATCCCATACTCAGGACAGCGCCGTCTTTGAGCAGAAGTACCCGGTCGCCGTACATGGCTGCCAGATTCACATCGTGGGAGACCATGACCACGGTGATGTTTTTTTCGGTTTTCAGCCTTTCCATTAGATCCATCACCCTGACCTGGTGGGCCAGATCCAAGGATGCCGTGGGTTCATCCAAAAGCATTATCCGGGGTTCCTGGCTTATCGCGCGGGCGATGAACACCCGCTGTTGTTCTCCGCCGCTTAGCTGGCCCAAAGTGGCGCGGGATAAATGCCCCACCTGGGTAAACTGCATAGCCTGGTGGGCGACCTCGAGATCCCCGGCTTGCTCTATTCCCAGTGTTCCCTGGTAGGGTGCCCTGCCCAGCAAGACGGTCTGGCCCACTGTAAACGGCAGATCCAGCGGCAGGCGTTGGGGGACCAATGCGACCTTGCGCGCCAACGCCTTGGGGGTATAACGGTGATGGGGGCGCCCCAGAATATCAATCCGGCCCATTTGAATTTTGAGAATCCCTGCCATCAGCTTCATCAGAGTGGTTTTACCGGAGCCGTTGGGCCCGATGATAATGAAAAAGCTGCCCGGCTCAACGCAGAAACCAAGGTTTTTCAATACCGGGTGTTTACCAAAGGAATAGCTCAAATCAGTTATATTGATGGCTGGCTTCATTTTCCGGATTTCTTTAAAAGCGCAATAAAAAGGGGGGCGCCGATGATGGCCGTTATCACTCCCGCGGGCATTTCGCCCTGCTGCGGCAGCGTCCGGGCCAGCAGGTCGCAAACCACCAGATAGGCCCCGCCGCCGAGAAGACAGGCAGGCACGAGGATGCGGTGATCCGGTCCCAGCAACAGTCTCAACAGGTGAGGCATGACCAGGCCGACGAAACCGATCAAGCCGCAGTAACTGACGGTGGCGCTCACCATGAAGGAGGTGCCGACGAGCAGGATGACGCTGACGACTTTGATGTTTATGCCCGTCGCCTGGGCCATCTCCCGGCCCATCAGCAGCAGATTCATGGGATGTGAAAAAACGAAAATTATGACAAAGCAGGGCAGCAGCAAAACGGTCAGAATACCAACCTGGCTGATATCGCCACTGGAGAGATCACCCATCAACCAAAAAATAATGTTGTGGAGCTCGGCATCCCGGGTAACGGAAATCAGAAACATGATCACCGCGGAGCAAAACGCATTGACCATCACCCCAGACAACAGCAGGGATTCTTTTTTCAGCAGCGAGGGTCCGGATGTCATCACCAGAATCAATGCCAGGGTGGCCATGCTTCCTGCAAATGCAGCCAGACTTACGCCGGGAAAACGGGCGAATCCCAAAAGAATCCCAACGATAGCCCCAATCGCCGAGCCGCCCGAGATGCCCAATATATAGGGTTCGGCTAGAAGATTGCGAAGCAAGGCCTGGAATACCAGGCCGCCCACGGAAAGGGCTGCACCCACCAGGGCGGCCAGCAGGACACGCGGTAGCCGGATTTGCCAGACGATGGCATGCAGCATCGAATCCGGATTGCTTTTTCCCATAAGCACCGGTAAAATCGAGAAGAGGCTGCCACCGGACGAACCCACTGAAATACCACAAAAAACGGCAATCAGAAAACCGGCCAGCAGGATGCCAATGGTCCGGACAAGACGCATTACAGTGGGTGGCGGGCTGGCCTTCATGGGGATTGCTCCGGTAGTTCGGAATGAATCAGCCGGGATAGAATCTCCAAGCCGGTCACCAAACGCGGCGAAGGACGATCAAAAAGGTTCGAGTCGACCAGGTAAATACGTTTATCGCGCACGGCCGGCATACTCGGCCAACGCCCCCATTCGCGCTTGACCTCCTCAAACACGGCCTGCCGGGCCATGGACGTGATAATGATAATTTCCGGTTCCAGGGCCAGTATCTGCTCCCGGCTGAAGCGGGGGTAGGCAAGGGGCCCCGCGGCCAGGTTTATGCCGCCGGCGAATTCGATCAGTTCGTGGATAAAGGTATCGGTTCCGGCGGATACGATGGGGGCAACACCGATCTGGAAGAGGACCCGGGGTCGATAACCTGTCCGGGCTACACGGGTTTTCACCCGTTGTATTCGGGTGCGCATGTCCGCCGCCAGGAGTACGCTCCGACGAGAGGCGTTTAAGAGGGTGCCGATTTCCAGAATGGTTCCCAAAAGGGATTCCAAATTGCGGGGATTCACCACATACACCGGAATTTTCAGAGATGCCAGCCGCTCGACAATCCTTTTGGGATTCCCGTCTTTGGTTGCAATACAAAGATCCGGATTCAAAGAGACAATGCGCTCGAGATCCAAGTTGACGTAGGAGCCGACCCGGGGAAGTGATTTGGCTTCGGCGGGATGATCGCTGTACAGCGTCACGCCCTTGAGACGCCCGCCCCGTCCCAAAGCATAAACCACTTCCGTAATACTGGGTGCCAGCGATATTACCCGCCTGGGATCATCCGGTACGTCGACCCGTCGTGACAGTTGATCGACCACTGTGCCGGCCGCGCCCTGGCAAGGCAGGCACAGACAGAAGACAACAACGGGCAGCCAGAAAAAACCTGGCACTGTTAAAATAATGCGTATGTTGAACATTTCGATTAGAATATCCACAAGATATTGATATGTAAGTAAATTAATACCAATGACAAATCAAGCAAAATATGATTTGTTTATAATGAAAAATATTGGGGTCGTGTCGGTGTCGTGCCGTTGATCTGCATTTTTGAATGAATCTCTGCGGTCTAATCTTGTTGACAGGTCAAGGATTTTCCAACATAATTCATTAAATTTTCATGCCATATATGTTGTAGAGGATAGCAATGACATTCCAATAAATACTTTTGTTTCGTGCTTCGTTGTGTGCGATAGGGCATGAAAATTTATCGAGGGTTTCCGCATGTATGACTACATCATCGTCGGTTCGGGATTCGGAGGTTCGGTAGCGGCCCTGCGCCTGGCGGAGAAGGGGTATCGCGTCGCCGTTCTGGAAAAGGGCAGGCGCTATCGCACGCAGGATTTTCCGCCTACCAACTGGAATCTGCGCAAATATTTATGGCTGCCCAGACTTGGGCTTTACGGCATTCAAATGTTGACCCTGCTCAAGCATGTATTTATTCTCCACGGGGGAGGCGTCGGCGGCGGCAGCCTGGTTTATGCCAATCAACTCCTGGTACCGCCGGATGATGTCTTCCGAAAAAAAGAATGGGGTCCCGGAGACTGGAAATCCAAACTGGCGCCTTGCTATGAGCGCGCCAAACGGATGCTGGGCGCCACCCCCTGTCCGTCGGTCGGCAAGGCCGACGAGATCCTGGCGCAAATCGGCCGGGAAATCACCGGCAAAGACACGTTTCATATTAACGATGTGGGGGTTTATTTCGGCCAGCCGGACCAGACGGTGCCCGATCCCTATTTCGACGGGGATGGGCCGGACCGGACCGGCTGCACCTTTTGCGGTGCCTGTATGATCGGCTGCCCGGTGGGCGCCAAGAACACCCTAGACAAGAATTACTTGTACCTGGCGGAAAACAAATTCGGGGTCGCCATATTGCCGGAAACCGAAGTCACCGGCGTGCGACCCCGAGAGGGTGCCTATGAGGTCCATACCAGAAAGTCGACCGGTCTGCGGCGCCCTGAAACGACGTATAAAGCCCGCGGGGTTATCTTCAGCGGCGGTGTCATGGGAACCGTCAAACTGCTCTTCCAGTGCAAACAACGGGGTCTGCTGCCGAAACTCTCCGATCAACTCGGCAGCGGGGTGCGCACCAACTCCGAAGCTTTGCTGACCGTCACGGCTCGCGATAAAAAAGCGGACTATGCCGATCATATCGCGATAACATCCGGCATCTATCCCGATGATCAAACCCATATCGAAATCGTAAGATACAACAAGGGGTCGGATGTCATGGGTTCCCTGGTGACGCTGCTTACAGGCGGCGGCGGACGGATACCGCGAGCCGTCAGATTTTTGGGCAACATCGTACGGCATCCCTGGGAGTTTTTAAAGTCCTTCTGGATCTTCGGATGGGGCGCCCGAACCCCGATTCTGCTCGTGATGCAGACCCGGGAGAATCTCCTGCGGCTGTCATACAAACGGCGCTGGTGGCGCCTTGGCCGATCCTCCATGAATACAGAGCTTGGACCGGGCAGCCCAAGGGTGCCTTCCTACATTCCCGTTGCCAACCAGTACGCCAAGGAAATGGGAAAAAAAATCGACGGCCAGCCCATGAGCGCCATTACCGAGGTGCTGTTCGACTGTTCATCCACCGCCCACATCCTGGGTGGATGTATCATGGGCGAAACCTCCCATGACGGCGTCGTCGATTTCAAAGGCGAGATCCACGGTTATCCCAACTTATATGTCGCCGACGGGTCCAATGTACCGGCTAACCTTGGTGTCAACCCGTCACTGACGATAACCGCCATCGCAGAATACATCATGTCGCAGATAGCTGAAAATCCGAAAAATGCCTCAGACGAAACTTAAGCTATTTACCAGCAACCGGCTGGAAATTCTCGCAGAACAGCTTGCACAGGTTGTTCGGAAACCGTTGCCCACGCCTTTTACCCCTGAAATCATCGTTGTCCAGAGCCGCGGGATGGAGCGCTGGGTCTCCATGGAACTCGCCGCTTTGAACGGGATCAGCGCCAACTGCTCGTATCCTTTTCCAAACACCTTTCTGGCGGACATCTTTAAGACACTGATACCGGATATGCCCGAAATATCCATCTTTGATGCCGAAATCATGGCCTTTCGGCTGATGCAACTGATTCCCCGATTGACCGGTCGCGGCGGCTTTGAAGACCTCAAAAACTATCTTTCCGGGGACGACCGCCAGCTGCGCCTGTATCAGCTGGCGGACCGAATTGCCGATCTATTCGATCAATACCAGGTGTATCGTCCCGAACTGCTGCTTTGCTGGGAACGATCCAGGGAGAAGGCCGCTCCGCCCGACGTCTGGCAAGCCGCCCTCTGGCGCAAACTCGTTCAGGGTCACGAAAACCTTCACCGCGCCCGACTGCGCGAGCGCCTTCTGGAACGGATACGGGATGCGCGTCTAGATCCGAAGCGGCTGCCGGCGCGGGTTTCGCTCTTCGGAATTTCGCATCTGCCACCATTCCACCTCCAGGCTTTTGCGGAATTGTCCCGGCTTATCCCCATCAATTTGTTTTTGATAAATCCCTGCCGGGAGTACTGGGCGGATATTGTATCAGTCCGCGAGATCAAGAAAATGGGCCGCAAAAATCCCCAAATCGCCGCCAACATTCAATGGTATCATTTTGAAGAAGGAAACCGTCTGCTGGCGGGCCTGGGCACCCTGGGCCGTGATTTTTGGGGACTGATCAGTGATCTGGATGGTGAAATCGTCGAACAATTCGAGGATCCCCCGGAAAATTCGATTCTAGGCTGTGTGCAATCCGATATCTTAAACTTAAGGGACCGAGCAACCAACCGGATCGATGAGCCGGACGAAACCGGACCGAAAGATGGCCGGTCAACTGCCTCCCCAGGCGAAAACAGCGGGTGGCCCGGCGCTGATGGCTCCATTCAGATCCATTCCTGCCACAGCCCCATGCGCGAAATCGAGGTGCTTCACGACAATCTGCTGGCCATGTTCGAGGAAGATCCGGATCTATTGCCCAAAGACATCATGGTCATGACGCCGGATATTGAAGCGTATGCCCCCTATGTCCGTGCCGTCTTTGAATCCCAGACCGACCCCGCGCTGCGGATACCCCACAGCATTGCCGATCGGAGCCCTCGGGCCGAAAGCCGAATACTGGAGGGATTTTTCGCCTTGCTTGACATCGATACCAGCCGTTTCGGAGCCACCCCGGTGCTGTCTTTATTGGAATATCGAGGGATCAGGCAACGCTTTAGCCTGACAGAATCGGATCTGACCATCATCACGCGGTGGGTCAGGGACACCCGGATTCGGTGGGGAATCGATGCTGAGAACCGTCGCAGAGTCGGACTCCCCGGCTTCAGCGAAAACACCTGGCGGGCCGGGCTCAATCGGCTCCTGCTCGGGTATGCTATGCCGGGCGGGAACATAGACATGTTCAACGGCATCCTGCCCTATGATCACATCGAAGGCAGCGAGGCCCAAATCCTGGGAAACTTTTTGAACTTTATCAAACGCCTGGTAAGGTGGTCGGACAGACTGGCACAACACCGAAGTCTCTCGGCGTGGCGGAAAACCCTGACAACCCTGATCGATCGGTTTTTCAAGGCCGACGAAAACGAAGAACGGGAGCTCCAGGCCCTGCGCAATCTGCTCGATGGCCTGGCCGACATCGAGGGTCGCACAGAATTTCATGCGGACCTGCACCCCGCCGTCATTAAAGCATATCTGCAATCAAGACTTACCCAGAACCGTTACGGTGCGGGTTTTTTGACAGGGGGCGTTACGTTCTGCGCCATGCTGCCGATGCGCAGCATCCCTTTTAAGATCATCTGTCTTGTGGGTATGAACAATGACGCCTATCCCAGGGACTCTCAGCCGCTGAACTTTAATCTCATCGCGCGTCATCCTCGGCCCGGAGACCGTTCGCGCCGCCACGACGACAAATACCTCTTTCTGGAGTCGATCCTGTCCGCCCGCCGTAAGCTCTATATCAGCTACGTGGGGCAGAGCATCCAGGACAATTCCAGTCTGCCGCCATCCGTTCTTGTCGGTGAACTGCTCGATACGATCGCGAAGGGCTTTGGTGTATGCGGCAAAAAGGGCGCTGAAAAGCTGGTTACACAGCACCGGCTGCAGCCTTTTTCACCCTGGTATTTTCGCAGCGGCAGCGGACTGTTCAGTTACTCCATCGAAGATATGCTGGCCGGTATGGCCGAAAAAAAGCCCCCCCCAAACTTTGTGCCGTCCGGAATACCGTTGTCGGCGCAAGAGGCTGCCGAGCGGCGGCGTCTCGACATCGATTCCCTGATCCGGTTTTTCAGCAATCCTGCTCGATTTTTCCTGCAGAAGCGCGTGGGCATCCGGCTGGAAGGTCAGCATTTGATGCCGGATGACCGCGAGAATTTTGTAATGGCCGCTCTCGAAAAATATCTGGTAGACCAAACTCTGCTAAACGCCCATGTCGCCGGATCGGTCCCTGAGGACTTCAAATCCGTCCAAAGGGCCTTGGGACATCTTCCCCACGGCCGTGTCGGAGATCTGCACTACAATGAAATGGTCATTCAAGTTGAACACTTTGTTTCCAAAATCAAGGCCTTTACCGGCGCAGCGCCGCGGGACCCGGTCGACGTCGATACAAGCATTGCCGGATTCGACCTGAGGGGAAGGCTGTCCGGAATTACGGAATCCGGCCTTGTCAATATTCGCTATGCCCGCAAAAGGGTCAAGGACATCCTGACATCATGGATTTACCACCTGATCCTGTGCCAAACGGCCCCCCCGGAGTACCCGCGGACCGGAGTTCTGATATGCAAAGATTTCGCCTTCCAATTTCGTATGGTGCCCGATAGTCGTAGTCTGCTCCAAGATCTGCTGGACCTGTTTCGGCAGGGTTTGGAAGCACCGCTTCATTTTTTTCCTGAAGCTTCCTGGCAATATGCCGATTACAAGCTTAATAAGGCAGGATCGGACTCAGAGGCGACGACAAAAGCCGGATTGAAATGGCGCGGAACGGATTCCCCTGGTAAGTACAACCGGGCCGAATCTGACGATCCATACTACGATCTGTGCTTTCGCAGGGCCGATCCCCTGGACGAAGAATTCAAGACAAATGCCTTGAAGGTGTTTAAACCTTTGTTTGCCTATAGCACGGAAATTAAGTTAGAATAATACCGATTGGCCCTTGCTCAATTAAGGTTGTAGAAAATGGTTATGACGTGCGGTCGTGATTCTCGATTCTCGATACTTGATACTCGATGAAGCCCGGACAAATCCGTGGTGAACCGACTTTTGAGCATCGAGTATCCAGGATCAAGTATCGAGTATCAAGTATCGAGAATCCAGGATCGGTAGCTGTATTCATCCACAATGGAGTTGAATTACCATCTATTTATTCGCAAAAGCTGGGAGGTAAAATCCATGGCTTTAATCGTACAATTGCATGAAGGTGTGGCCATCAACAAATGCTCTTTGGACAAACCCACCTTTCGCATCGGTCGCAGCCCGCATTGTGACATTTTCATAGATGACAGCGTGGTCAGTTCGGAGCACGCCGTCATCGCTAAAACGGAAAATCCGGAATCCAGAGGAACGGCTGAGTACTACCTGGAGGACCAGAACAGCACCAACGGCACTTATTTAAACGGTGAAAAAACCACCCGAAACAGATTAAACCACGAAGACGTCATTCGGGTGGGGTGGGTTAGCTTTAAATTCATCGACGAAACCATAGCGGATCCGGACCAGACCGCTAAGATTCACAAAAGCTGGATACCGGGGGTTTTTTACACAAAAGATAAAAAGAAAGATTGAATAATAAAGATTTTAATTTGGATATATAGGCGCCAAGCTTTGCATTCTATGTATTTTTAAAAAAGCTTTTCCAACACGAAACCACGAAATGACGAAAACGCGAAACCAAGGAAAAATTTCGTGCTTTCCAGTTTTCGTGTTTTCGTGATTAATCCTTTTTTAGGTTTCGACTTGTTCGGATTAGGGAATCCGTTCGTTAATATAACTAGAGGCGTTGAAACTGTTCCGCAATATTCATTCTTCAATCTTCACTCTTAGTCATGACCATAGCCTCCCAAATAACGGTTGCCGTCAAACCGCAGTTTTATAACACCAATCTGAATACTGTCCCACTGGGTCCCGGCAGTACCCTGAAATTGAAAATAATCGGGCTGCAGGGAGACAGGGCCCTGATTGATTTCGGCCATTATCGCGCCACAGCTGACATAAAGATTCCCGTTACCCTGGGGCAGGAGTTAACGGTTCAGGTGCTTGAAGTTGGCCGACAACTCAAGCTGGGCGTTATCACGGCGGATCAAAAAACGCCGCTACCCACCGAACTGCTGGGACAGCGTCCTTTAACATCGCCCGAGGAGGGTTTATACAAGTCCCAGAAAGCGCTGTCACAAACTCTAAATCAGATTCTAAGGTCATCCCTAGGCAAAAACCTAGATCCTTCTTTCTTAAGTACTTTAGATAGATTAAATTCATATTTAGAACCTTTTGATTTAAAACAAATCGTGCACGACTTGCTCCCCCGGCTCAAGTCCCACCTTGATAATTCAGGGTTTTTTTTTGAAAAATCGCTGGAAAGTATTATTTCAAGGGTTCTCGAAGGCGGGGAGACGCCACCGGCCAAGAGCCTCGCTGATCTTGCCGACGTCAAGACCGTTGTGCATCGTGACCTCAAACCCAACCTATTTTTGCTGCAGGCTTTTATCGAAGGAAAAGAGACCCTGCAGAAAATGGTCGATCCCGGCACTGTGGACAGCCTCAAAAAAGCCATCGAAAGCGTGCTGGGCGATATCGGGCGGCAGCAGGGCAGGGCGGTAAGTCAGCTGGACTCAACCGATCCGTTTCAGATGTTTACCTATACCCTGCCGCTGAAAGATGGGCAGCGGCCCGCAAAGCTGAATGTTTTTTACGGCAAAAAACAAAAATCAGGGTCAAAAAAAGGATTTCAAGTATCCCTCCTGTTGTCTATGGACCGCTTAGGAGATGTGCGCGCAGATTTTTACCTGTTGGGAAGTGATTTGAGCGTTACCTTTTACGTCACGAAACCGTCGGCAATGATCTCGATTAAAGAGCATTACCCGCAACTGGAGCAGTTGCTCGGCGGCCTTTTCGACCAGATTCAGTTAAAGGTCAAGGTGTCTGAGAAAAGAGTCAAAGACTTTGACCGACCGGTTGTTCCCGCAGCAGGTAATCACAGAGTGGATTTGAGGGTTTAAACATGGATAAATCTCCCAAAGCCGTCGCCTTGAAATACAATCGCCAAGCTGACAGCGCGCCCAGGGTCGTTGCCAAAGGCAGGGCGGAGATCGCCGAGAAAATCATCGCCGTAGCCAAAGAGCACGATGTGCCGTTGTACGAGGACAAGAACCTCGTTCAAATCCTGGAAGCGCTGGACCTGGAGACAGAGATACCACCCGAACTTTACCGGGCGGTGGCTGAGGTGCTGGCGTTTATCTATCGGCTGAATGGTTCTATTCCATGATTCTGAGCAGAATCAGTGGTGAGGTGGCTAGGTTGCGCGTTACAAGTTGTGGGTTGCGGGTTGAAAAATCAGATAAAACGGAGTAGATGTCAGACAAGCACTTGCATGTGCAACTTAAAAGCTTGAGGTGATAATAGATTAGTTGAATTTGGTGCAAATCTAAAACACTTTCAACTGCTCTCACCGTGCAGACTGTTTTTTGGATCCTGCTAACCGCAACAAGAACCTGGAACCCAGAACTCGCAACCCGTAACCCGTAACGCGCAACCCGAAACCCGTAACCCGTAACTCGCAACCCGTAACCCGTAACTCGCAACCCGCAACTCGCAACCCGAAACCCGTAACGCGCAACCCGAAACCCGTAACTCGCAACCCGAACCATGCAACCTTTCGATCTGTTAGATGCCCCCCTCGAGGGAGTCAATTTGATAGAAGCCAGCGCCGGCACCGGCAAGACCTACAACATCGAAGGTCTCTTTATGCGGCTTGTGCTCGAGTCCCGGCTGCAGGTCGATCAGATTCTGGTACTGACCTTTACAAAAGCGGCCACCGAAGAACTCAGGGATCGGATCCGAACCAAACTGGTACAAGCCCGGGAAGGTTTTGCTGCCGGAGGCAGCACCGATCCCCTGATAGACTCCCTGCTAAAATCATACCCCGACCGCCAGGGGACCGCCCTGCGGATCCAGGAAGCACTAATCGACTTCGATCAGGCGGCCATTTATACCATTCATGGCTTCTGTCAGCGCCTGCTTCATGAGAATGCCTTTGAAACCAACAGTTTATTCGACACCGAACTGGTAGAGAACCAATCTCAGATCGCCCAGGAGATTGTTGATGATTTCTGGCGGGAAAGCTTTTACACGGCACCTCCGGAATGGATTGGCTTTGCCCTGGATCGGATTAAAAGCCCGGATTTTTTTATGCGGCTGTTGAACCAGATCAAATCCCCTGATGTGAAGATTGTGCCCCGGGTTGCGAAGCCCGGCTTGGAAACTCTCCAGCCCTTTCGTGACGCACTGCAGGCCCTGAAAAAAGCCTGGCCGGCTTCCCGCGATGCGGTCACCCTGGCCCTTGCGAATCCCGGCTTGAACGCCACCATTTACGGCCGGCTGGCCACCGGTGCCGATCATCCGGACGTGAGTCCAAGGGCGCTCAAAATTAAATCCCTGGCAGACCGTATGGACCATTTGGCCCACCCGCATAGCACAGGATTTCCCCTTTTCGAAAAATTCGAAAACTTTACGGCCGCCAAATTGATCAAAGCAACCAAAAAAAACCATCACCCGCCCACCCATGAATTTTTCAATCTGTGCGATACAGTGTTCAACCGCGCCGCGCCGCTCGAGGTCGAATTTGAAAAATCTCTGGTGTCGCTGAAAGCCAGATTCTTCGAATATGCCGCCTGCGAGCTTCACAAACGTAAGAGAGTCAATAATATACAGTATTTCGATGATCTCCTGAGCACCGTACTGAACGCTCTGAAAAGTGAAAACGCCCTGCAGCTGGTGACCGGCATTCGCCGACGATACCAGGCGGCCCTGATCGATGAATTCCAGGATACCGACAGTGTCCAGTATGATATTCTGACCCGCCTGTTTGCCCATGAGGACGGCCTGCTGTTCATGATCGGCGATCCCAAGCAATCTATTTACAGCTTCCGGGGAGCGGACATATTCTCCTACATGAGGGCTGCCCGAAACGCGGAGGCCAGGTTCACACTGCTGAAAAACTGGCGCTCCGAACCCAAATTGATTGCGGCCATCAACCACCTTTTTTCCACGGTTCAACACCCTTTTGTATTCGATGAAATTCCATTTCAGTCCGCCCGCTCAGCCCAAACATCTACAGCGCAGGCGCTCCTGAAAGGGCCGCCGCTGATTGTCTGGTATCTGGATTCGCGAGAAACCACCGGGACCGATAAGCCCATCAACAAGACCGTGGCTACGAAGTTGGTCGCCGCTGCGGTGGGTGATGAAATCGTCCGGTTGGTATCGCAGCCCAAACAACTCGACGCAGGCGAAATCGCTGTCCTGGTCCGCACCAACCTGCAGGCCCAACTGATCAAGGATACGCTGACAGCTCTGGATGTCCCATCGGTTCTATATACTTCGGCCGATATCTTTGATTCCCGGGAAGCCGGGGAAATCGAACAGATATTGACCGCCATCGCCCGTCCGTCCGATACCGCCCGTATAAAAGCAGCCCTGGCCACCGAAATTATGGGCTGCCAAGCCGCTGAACTGGTATCCGCCGAGGTTGAATCCCGCTGGTGGGATTCCCGGATAGGCAGCTTCGGAGACTACCTTCAAGTCTGGGAACATGATGGATTTATTCACATGTTCCGCCTGTTTCTGGCCCGTGAGGCGGTCAAGGATCGGCTTTTAAGCTTTGCGGACGGTGAACGCCGCCTCACCAACGTATTGCATCTGTCCGAATTGCTGCACCGACAATCCACCGCCAAGATCACCGCTGTCGGCGGCCTGCTGAAATGGCTGGCTGATCAGCGAAATCCGGCGACCCAGCGGCGCGAGGAAAACCAGCTGCGGCTCGAAAGCGACGATAACGCGGTCAAAATTGTCACCATCCATAAAAGCAAGGGATTGGAGTACCCGGTGGTGTTCTGCCCCTTCAGCTGGGAAGGCGCTTCGATCAACACCAGTGAATTTGCCTTCCATGATCCTGCCGGCAATCTGCAGCTAACCTTCGATCTGGGCACGGCGGAGCGCGATCGGCATTTGATCCTGGCCCGCAACGAACGGCTGGCAGAGGATCTTCGGCTTTTATATGTGGCCCTGACACGGGCCAAGCAACGCTGCTATATGACCTGGGGGCACATAAACGCCGCGGCGACTTCTGCCCTGGCCTACCTGCTGCTCGGGGGCGCCGATCAGTCGGCCGGGTTTCCCGCCGAGGACCGGACCCGCCTGCTGAAGCGCCGGTTTAAAGGCAAGAGCAGCGCCGATCTGCTTGGAGACCTGGAAGAACTGGCAGCCGAATCAGAGGGCAGCATTCGAGTGGGGCCGCTGCCAACTCCGGGGGCTTCAACCCGGAATCACAGCCATATGCAGGCCGACCAGGAGCAGCGCTTTTGTCGCCGATTTACGGGAAAAATTGACCGCAGCTGGAAAATTTCAAGCTATTCCTCCCTGGTGTCCGCCGGGATCTCCGATGTGGACCTGCCGGACCGGGATGGCTCTACAGGCGCCTCAGATCCGAATCAAATCGCACCTGCCGTTGATGCTGCAAGTGCCGGCGAGTCCGATGGAAAATCCATTTTCTCCTTCCCGCGCGGCCCTCGCGCCGGAAGTTTTTTTCATGACATCCTCGAAAATTGCGACTTCAGCCCTGGCCGATCAAAGCAGCTCGAACGGCTGGTTGCCGGCAGGTTGCAGCAGTATGGATTTGAAGCCCACTGGCTCGATACCGTCTGCGCGACGGTTGAAACCATCCTGACGGCTTCACTGCATTCAAACCTGCCACAGTTGACGCTGTCCTCCCTGACAGCCGCAGAGCGCATCCATGAGATGGAATTTTATTATCCGCTAAGTCCCACGACACCGTCTAAACTACGACAAGCATTCAAGGATTTGGATCGCAGTAAGCGGTTCGGGCGGTTCCCCGCAAGTCTCGGTAGACTTGCCTTCAGCCCCTCGCTCGGTTTTATGAAGGGTTATATCGATATGGTTTTCCAATATCAGGGACGTTTTTACCTCCTGGACTGGAAAACGAATCATCTCGGCCCGACCCTCGATCAATATGATCAACCCTGTCTGCAAAAAATCATGGAAACCAACTACTATATCCTGCAATATCACCTCTACACCCTGGCATTGCATCAATATCTGCGGCACCGGCATCCAGATTACCGCTACGAGAGCGATTTCGGCGGCGTGTTTTACATATTCGTCAGAGGCGTCAACGCCCACAAGGGACCGGAAAACGGGGTGTTCTATGATCTGCCGGATCCGGATCTGATTCACAGCCTGGCGCAAACCCTGATTCCGGGGTATAGATGACTTGGCAGGGTTTCAGGTGCCAGACTTCAGATGACAGATGACGGAAGACAGATGACAGATTACCGATAGTGGAGAGCTGCAAGATACTTTTTGATATCTCCACTCCGTCTTCTGTTCTCTGTCTTCAGTTCTCTGACACCTGAAATCCGATACCTGAAAACTCGAAATGTAAGTCGTGCTGGAAACGTTACCCACAGATGTCTAAAGAAAATATAAACGATCTCATATCCAGTTTCAGCGCTGCCGGAGTATTTTCGGCGATCGATATTCACTTTGCCAGGTTCATTCTTGATTTTGCCGAGGATCAGGACCCGGCAATATTTCTGGCTGCGGCCCTGGTGAGTCGGACCACCGCCGGCGGTGACATCTGCCTCGATCTCAAGGCCGTCCCGACAGCGTCGCAGGGGGATCAACATGCCGTCGACGGTCCGATTGCCTGTCCGCCGGCAAGGCGGTGGCGTCGAAAATTAGCGTCCCACCCGGCGGTGGGACGACCCGGTGACCTCCGGCCGCTGATCCTGGATGACGGCAACCGGCTGTATCTCTACCGCTATTGGGAATATGAAAACAACCTGGCGGCCTCGATACGGGAACGGGGCGCAGGGCCGCCGGCTTCATTCAGCCCCGCCAAAGTCAAGGCCGTCATCGACCGGTTGTTTCCTGCGGTTGATGGGGACGTCGACTGGCAAAAAATTGCGGCGGTGATGGCATTGTTGAAGCGCTTCAGCGTCATCACGGGGGGGCCGGGCAGCGGCAAGACTTATGCTATTGCGGGAATACTGGCGCTCATCCTGGAGTGTACCGATCGGGACAGTTTGCGTATCTGCATGGCCGCCCCCACCGGCAAAGCCGCTGCCAGGCTTGGTGACGCCATCAAGCAGGCCAAGGAAAATCTGGTCTGCAGCCGCGCTGTAAAAGACGGCATTCCCGGCGAGGTGTATACCCTCCACCGTCTGTTGAAGCCCATCGAGGGCACGCCGTACTTTCGCCACAACAGCGACAACCTGTTGCCGGCCGATGTCGTTGTGGTTGACGAGGCCTCGATGGTGGATCTGGCCCTGATGTCTAAACTTCTGCAAGCCGTAGATCGAAATGCACGTCTGGTAATCGCGGGAGACAAGGATCAACTGGCCTCGGTCGAGGCCGGATCGGTCCTGGGCGATATCTGTGACCGGCGCGTCCTTCACGGGTTTTCCCAAGAATTTGTCCAAAGGGTTGCAAAGCTTACCGGTATACGCGTCGACCGACCGGCGCAGGCGCCCGGAGACGGCCCCGGGCTCCAGGACTGCATTTGCGTGCTGCAAAAAAATTATCGCTTTTCGTCCCAAAGCGGCATCGGGGGCATCAGTCGTACCATCAATCGCGGCGATGTTGAAGGCTCCATGAAACTGCTGAAGAACCCCGCGGGAATCGCTGTCACCTGGACAAATATTAACACCCGCGACCATCTGAACCGCCAGCTGCCTGCGGTCATCATCGAAGGATTCAGAAAATACTTGACAATTAGAGACCCCGTGTTAGCTATGGATGCGTTCAAGCGGTTCATTATCCTGTGCGCCCTTAAAGTCGGCCCGTTTGGGTCAGAATCGGTCAACGGTTTGGCCGAACAGATTCTGAGGGCGGAGAATCTCATTGGAAGCCGTCAAGCGGGCAGGGGGCTGTGGTACCGGGGCCGGCCGGTCATGGTCACCAGAAATGATTACGGCCTCGATCTCTTCAATGGCGATATCGGCATCACGCTGCCGGATCCGGAGTCTTCTGATGACCGGCTGTACGTCTTTTTTCCGGGGGCATCAGGCGGTGTCAGGAGGTTTGCGCCCCACAGGCTCCCGATGCATGCAACCGTTTATGCCATGACCGTGCACAAAAGCCAGGGATCGGAATTCGATCACGTCATCCTTATCCTGCCGGACCGGGACTACCCGTTGATCACCCGGGAATTGCTCTATACCGGTCTGACCAGGGCCCGGCGGGAAGTGGATATCTGGAGCACCGAAGCGGTGCTCTCGGCCGCCATTTCACGCAAGGTCAAACGCTCCTCCGGTTTGCGAGAGGCGCTGTGGGATTAGTAAGGTTTAGGGTTCAAGGTTCAAAGGTTCGGGGTTGTAGAACCAGAGGTTGAACGCGCTCTTTCCGGGCTTTGATAGTCTGGAACATTGAACGCTGAACCTTTAAATCCTTTACAGGGTAACCCTGAACGGTGAACCCGGAACCTTTGAACCTGTTTTACCTGAACCATCTAACCCATATCTATGACAGTCTTGTAAAAAGGCGGATTATGGAGGTTGAGAATGAAAAGAACAGTTATCAGAGGAACCGGTCGTTTCCTGCCACCGCGAATAGTCCACAATGACGACATGACCCAGTGGATGGACACTTCGGATGAATGGATCCGCCAGCGGACCGGTATCGAAAAGCGCCACTGGGTTCCGGAGGAAGGCGGCGTGGGATCATCCGACCTTGGTTTGCACGCCTCTCAAATCGCCCTGCAGCGAGCCGGCTGGCGTCCGGAAGATCTGGATCTGATCATTTTTGCCACCCTGAGTCCGGATATTTTCTTTCCCGGACCCGGATGCCTGATGCAGCACAAACTCGGCCTTGAGACAACCCCGGCCCTTGATATCCGCCAGCAATGCACCGGCTTTCTGTACGGGATCACCACCGCCGACGCTTATATTCGCAGCAATTTGGCCAACAGAATTCTGCTGGTGGGTGCCGAGGTTCATAGTACCGGGCTGGACATCTCCACCAAGGGCAGGGATGTGGCCGTAATTTTCGGTGACGGTGCCGGAGCGGTCTGTCTGGAAGGTATCGAATCGGAAGAATCCGTAGGCGTGCTGGCGTCCGCGCTTCACGCCGACGGCAAATTCGCCGAAAGCCTGTCGGTTGAAGTGGGCGCCTCGCGCAACAACCCCCGGATCAGCAAGGCGCAGATCGACGAGGGACGCCACTATCCCAAGATGGACGGCAAGACCATTTTTAAGCTGGCCGTCCAAAAGCTTCCCCAAGCGGTCAAAGAAACCCTGGCCAAAGCTGAAATGTCCCTCGAGGAAATTGATTTGTTTATTCCCCATCAAGCCAACCTGCGCATCAACCAGTTTTTTCAACAATCGATGAAATTGCCGGAAGACAAAGTGTTTCACAACATTCAGCGTTACGGGAACACGACCGCGGCCAGCATACCGATTGCCTTCGATGAAGCCCTGGAAATGGGCGTTATCGGGGCCGGCAGCACTGTTTTGTTTCTAGGCCTGGGCGCCGGATTAACCTGGGGAGCGGTGATTGCAAAGCTGGGGGAAATTAATTGAAAATCTTCAATGCTTGCGCCGGGTGCAGGATACCGCCTCGGACAGGGTGGTGTGAATCTTATCCAGCAGGTCGCATTTCGGGGCACATTTGGGAAGGGTCTTTTTGAGGACACATTGCTTGCAGGGACTTTTAACCAGATAACCGATTTCAAAATCGTATTTGTATTTAAAATTTTTCTTTGCCATTTTGATTCACTGCCCGATAAAATAAGCTAGCGTCCCTATCACAACCCGGCCCGTACCTCAAGTTTAAAATATTTTTTTAGAAAATGATGGTACTCGTGCATCTTGGCGTATGATTTCACCGCGCGCTCCGGCGTCGGATAAAACACCCCTTTATATTCACTTCCGGCAACCCGGTAGAGGGTCTGATTCTTTTCGTCCGGCAGCAGGCTGACACCGAAGATGGGTTTTCGATAGGTTTCCATCAGCTTGACGATGTGCTCGATATAGCGGCTCTCGAAATCCAAGAACTGCTGATTCATCTGATCGACAAACGCTTGATCATATTGGGGATCGGCCTTCAAAACCGATTGCCCGAAGCGTTTCACCATAATTCTGCGGCCCATAATACCTAGGTTGATGACGGCGTCACAGCCGTCCCACTTCATCAGTTCTTCCAGGGCCGTCATGGGCACAGCTGGATCGCGGATGCCGACCAGATCGATGGGATTCGATCGGCTCCAATAGGTCGGCAGCAGCTGGTCCATTTTTCCGACCAGTTCCAACGAAAGCGCCGGCACCTCCAGACCGTATTCCCCGCACAAATCGGCCGTAACAACCCCCCAGCCCCCGCCCAGGGTAACGATGGCGGCACGCCGTCCTTCGGGCAGTGGCAGGGAAGAGAAGGCCGCCGCTAGGTCTAGAAGATCCATAGGCTTTTGGGCCAAGACAACACCAGCCTGCCGGCAGGCCGCTTCGAAAATGTTGATGTCCGATGTCATGGCACCGGTATGGCTGGCCGCGGCCCGGTTGCCGGCGTCGTTGCGGCCGCCCTTTAAAAGAACGATCGGTTTCCTGCAGCCTACCCGTCGGGCGCTTTCAAAAAAACGCCGCCCATTTTTGACGCTCTCGACATAAAGGATCACGGTGCGGGTTACGGAATCCACTTCGAAGCCGTCCAGATAGTCCTCGATGGTCATCATGGCCTCGTTGCCGGAGCCGCAAAAGGCCCTGATACCGATACCCTGCTGCTCGGCAAAGGCCAACAGCTGGATTCCCATATTGCCGGATTGCGCGACCAGGGCGGTGGAGCCGGGCCGGGGCATGATCGGTGAACCGGTGCAATACAGATTATTGTGCGGATTGCAGATACCCATGGTGTTGGGGCCCAGCACGAGCACCCCGGCCTTGCGGGCGGCATCAACCAGTTTATTTTCCAGGTCTTTGCCCTTGTCTCCGGTTTCCCCAAACCCGGATGAGATCAGCAGCATATTGCGAATGCCCTTTTGCTTGAATTCAGGCAAGAGATCCAGCACCTTTCCGGCCGGCACGGTTACGGCCGCCAGCCCAATCTCGTCCGGAATCTCGTCAACTGACGTGTAGGCCTTTTTACCTGCAATGGTGCCCCCTTTCGGGTTGACCGGGTAAATTGAACCTTTGAAACCGCCGCTGATGGTGTTGGCCGTCACGGTGTGACCCCATTTCCCGATCTGAGCCGAGGCACCTACGATGGCGATGCTTTTAGGATAGAATAGCGAGCCGATGGCCTGCGGTGCGATGGGGGGCGGGAATCCTGCCGAAGGGGGCGCCGGGCCGGTTAACACCAGGGCATCCACTGCCGTCAGCCGGCCGTCGGCGTTCGCCAGCAGGGGATTGATATCGATTTCACAAATCTCCGGATGCGCTTCGGCGATTCGGGACAACCCCAGCAGCGTCTGGACCAGTTCCTGCCGCCGGACTGCAGATTCAGCCCTGAATTCACCCAACAAGGCCTGACCCTTGATTTCATCGAGCATCTCTTCGGCATCGGCTTCGTGCAAAGGCGCCAAACGAAAGGCGACATCGGCAAAAGCTTCGGTAAACACACCGCCGATCCCGAACATGACCACCGGACCGAATTGAGGGTCTTGAAACAACCCGGCCACGAATTCCCGGCGGCCCTTAATATGGGGCTGCAGGAGAAATCCCTCCAGATCCCTTCCGGCCCCGGCCGCAATCGATTGGGCAGCGTTTTCCACTGCCCGGTGATCGCCGAGGTTGAGGTGCACCATTCCCAGCTCGGTTTTATGCATCAATTTGGTTCCGATTCCCTTTAAAACCACCGGATATCCCAGTTCGTCGGCAGCCGCGGCGACCTCTTCGCGCCGGGCTACGGTGCGTTCAGGGGGCAACTCTATGCCAAAACTTTGCAGCAGATGTTTGGCCTGGTGGTGGTCCAATGCGATTTTTTCCGTGGCCTTTTCCAAATTGTATCTCCCGCTTAACAGCTCAGCTTATATCGATGAAATTCCAATAATGTAAAGCTATTACCAGAGCATATACCCAACTCTAGAACAAGGTCAAGTTTTATGAATAAGTGACGATAAATATATGCAGAGGAAGGCTAAACAGCCTTATCAGACTAATCTGCCGATTACAGCCAGGATATAAGGATTATTCTCGTATGTCTTTTAAAGGAAATCTTGACACGCTCTTTCTTAACAGCATTTTGCAGGTGTTGTGCAATGATGAAAAATCCGGCGTGTTGGAGTTGAAAAATCAGCGCAAGAGCGTAAAAATTTATTTCCAAAACGGTGACATCGTCTACGCCACCGGATCCCAGCGGGAAAACCGTTTGGGATATCATCTACAAAGCAAAGCCATGATTTCCAGGAAAAAGTTGCAAGAGTGCCTGGAATTGGCGCATAAGCAAAACAAGACCCTGGGAACCGTCCTGGTCGATGAAGGCCTTATTTCCAAACCGAATCTGGAAAAAATCGTTAGCGATCAGATCGAAGGGATCATTTTCGATCTGTTCGTCTGGGAAAAAGGTGAATTCGAATACAAAGATGCCAAAGTCAACCTCGGCACCATGGTGATCACCAGGCTGAATGTCGTCAAGGTGATGCTGGAAGCCTCTCGCCGCATAGATGAGATGTCCGTGCTGCGCAAATATATTCCCAGCAGCACGAAGATCTTCCGAACTTCAGAGAAGGTCAAAGACAAAAGCGCCATCACCCTGGACGCCGAAGAGTGGAAGGCGCTGCGGCTGATCGACGGCGACCGAACGGTCTACCAGGTCATCGATGAGGGCGGATTCGATGAATTTCAGGCCTATAAAACACTGTACGCGCTGCTCTCCGCCGGCCTGATCGAAGACAGTTCGTCACCTGATGTCAACAAAGATACCGGCGACTCTGAGCTGTCCCAACAACGATCAGATCCTCTCTGAGCGCAGCAACCTGCCAGCAGCCGTTGCGACATCGTGTCGTGTCCCAGAAATATCTAAAACAATTCGGTGGTGTGTCTTGGTCAAAAAACGTCTTTGACCCTAAAAATCTCAAGCACCAAACAACAATCAGCAAACAATATCCAATCCAACCGATGTTGACCCGGTTGCAGCCACCCCCGCCCATAGCGGCCGCGGGCTGCCATCCCTTTACCCAGGCGCGATTCTGTGGTATGAAAAGGAATCTGGAATTTCATCAATTGTCTAATAATACAAGGAATGCTTGCTCGATGCGGATAGGGATAGGCTATGATGTCCATCGGCTGGTGACCGGGCGGCCACTGATACTCGGCGGCACTTCCATTCCCTTTGAGAAAGGCTTGCTGGGACATTCGGACGCGGATGTCCTGGTGCACGCGGTTTGTGATGCCCTTCTGGGATCGGTTGGATTGGGTGATATCGGCCAGCATTTTCCGGATACCGATCCGCGCTTTAAAGATATTTCCAGCCTGATACTGCTGTCTCAAAGTGCTGCCATGGTGCGTGCAAATGGGTTTGCAATTCGCAATATCGACACCATCATATTTGCAGAGGCCCCCAAAATCGGTCCCTATCGAGAAACCATGCAAAAAAATATAGCCCACGCCGTTGAAACCGAACCCGGCTGCATTAACATTAAAGCCACGACGACGGAAGGACTCGGCGTCATCGGAAAAGGAGACGGAATCGGCGCCATGAGCGTGGCCCTCGTGGCTTGATCACTGTCTGGAATCACCATCGTTTTTCTCATTCCTGGCATGCTCCTGAATAAACTATCCATTCCATGGTGTCGGGTGTCAGATTTCAGAAGACAGATGACGGAAGACAGATTACAGATAGTGGAGAGTTGCAAGATACATCTTGACAACGCCACTCTGTCTTCTGTTTTCTGTCTTCAGTTCTCTGACACTTGAAATCTGACACCCGAAACCTTAAAGGAAGAATGTGGTGGTTTTAACAAACTATATTAATCAGCAACCTTAAGTATCATTAGCTTTGATGACGACTGAATTATGTCCGAATTTAAACTGATTTCTGAATTCGAACCGGCCGGCGATCAGCCCCAGGCGATTGAAAAACTGTCCCAAAATCTGCTGGCCGGCAAGCGCCACAACGTCATTCTGGGAGTCACCGGCTCCGGCAAGACCTTTACCATGGGCCATGTTATCGCCAAGGTGAACAAGCCCACCCTGGTCATCGCTCCCAACAAAACCCTGGCTGCTCAGCTTTACAATGAATTCAAGCAGCTGTTCCCCGAAAATGCGGTTGAATATTTTGTGAGCTATTACGATTACTATCAGCCGGAAGCGTACATTCCCTCCAGCGATACATACATCCAAAAGGATTCCTCCATTAACGAAATGATCGACAAACTGCGACACTCGGCCACCCGTTCGGTGTTGTCACGCAGAGATGTCATCGTCGTGGCGAGCGTGTCCTGCATTTTCGGGTTGGGCGCGCCCGAGGACTACCTGGGCATGCGGGTTGACCTTCAGGTCGATATGGAAATGGGACGCGATGCGTTTCTGTTCAAACTGGTCGCCATGCAGTATGAGCGCAACGATGTCGATTTTCACCGGGGCGTTTTCAGGGTTAGGGGCGACCGGGTGGAGGTGTTTCCGGCCTACGAAGAGGATCGGGCCATCCGCATCGATTTCTTTGGGGATCAGATAGAGGCCATTTCAGAAATAGATCCTTTGCGTGGTATTGTCGTCAAACGGTTGCGGCAGGCGGCCGTTTTCCCGGCCAGCCACTATGTCACTCAGAAGACCACCCTCAAGAAGGCGATAGCTTCGATCATTGAAGAGTTGAAAGGCCGCATGGATTTTTTCCATCGGGAAAACAAACTGATCGAAGTCCAGCGCATTGAAGAGCGCACCCAATTCGATCTGGAAATGATTCAGGAGCTTGGCTATTGCAATGGGATTGAAAATTATTCCCGTCACCTGACCGGCCGCCGGCCTGGAGAGCCTCCGCCAACCCTGTTGGACTATTTCCCGGATGATTTCCTGCTGTTTATCGATGAAAGCCATATCGCTGTTCCTCAATTGCGCGGGATGTACCGCGGAGACCGGTCTCGCAAACAAACCCTGGTAGAGTACGGATTCCGGCTGCCTTCCGCCCTGGACAACCGCCCGCTGCGATTCGAAGAAAGCGAAGCACGCATGTCGCAGGTAATCTATGTTTCGGCGACACCGGCGGATTATGAGATTTCAAAAGCCATGGATGCCCTGGTCGAGTTGATCGTGAGACCCACAGGATTGATCGACCCGCTTATCGACGTCAGATCTGCCAAAAACCAGGTGGACGATTTGCTTGAAGAAATACTCCTCCATCAGGAACGCAATCAAAGAATACTGGTGACCACCCTGACGAAACGGATGGCGGAAGATCTGACCGAGTATTATTCGGATCTCGGTGTCAGGGTTCGCTATCTCCACTCCGATATCAGCACCCTCGAGCGTATGGACATTATCCGGGACCTGCGCATGGGCAAGTTCGACGTCCTGGTGGGTATCAACCTGTTGCGCGAGGGCCTTGACATACCCGAGGTCGCTCTGGTGGCTATACTGGACGCCGACAAAGAAGGTTTTTTGCGGTCGGCGCGCTCGCTGATCCAAACCTGTGGCCGCGCGGCCCGCAACGTCGGGGGCAAGGTCATCATGTATGCGGACAGTGTGACGCGATCGATGCAGCAGTCAATCGACGAAACCAACCGCCGCCGAAAAATTCAGCAAACCCATAATCAACGCCATGGCATTACGCCCGAAACCATCCAAAAGGAAATTACCCTGATTTTTGATTTCGCCAATGAAAAAGAAGACGACGGCGTTGATCAGGTGGCGGAAACCGTTCAGGCTTACAACTCACTGGATGATATCGATGCAGCCGTAAAATCCCTCCAAAAAAAGATGCACGCTGCCGCAAAAAATCTTGAGTTCGAACTGGCCGCCGAATTGAGAGACCAGATCAGGGCATTGCAGGAATTGATTGTGTTGGAGGCATAGGCGGTTCACCGGCGAAACTGTTAGAGATAAAAAGGGGCAATTTTTTCACCTGAGGCGGACAAAAAGAAGTTATAACCGGAAAAAATAAACCGCAGAACCGCCGAATACCGAATGTCGAAATTCGAAGGAATGTATTCTGTCTATTTTTATAAAAAGATAGAGCGGCTTGTCGGGTCGTAGCCGGAGGCGAAGCCTGAAGCGACACCATCCTTCGATATTCTACGGTTCTGCGGTTCGCTGTTTACCCGAGCGGAATTTGATCAAAGCATATGATTGCGAGATCCCACTAAGTAACAGTCGAGAGACCTGAAACCCGAAACCTATTACCTGATAATCCCGAAACCACCCATGAACGCGAAAACCGATATACAGCAACAACTGAGCAGAGCCGCCAACGAGCCCGGCGTCTATTTGATGAGGGATGCCGAAGGAACGGTGATTTATGTCGGCAAAGCCAGGAATCTAAAAAAGCGCCTGTCTTCCTATTTCAAGCCATCCGGCCACCGCGATGTGAAAGCCGGCATCCTGGTGGATAAGATAGATGCTGTCGACACCATTATCACCGCAACGGAAAAAGAAGCGCTTATTCTGGAGTCCAATCTCATCAAAAAACACAGGCCTCGCTACAATGTCATTCTGAAAGACGATAAACGCTACCCGTCGCTGCGAATCGATCTAAATGAAAAATACCCCAATTTTTCGATTGTCAGAAAAATAGGCACTGACGACGCCAAATATTTCGGACCTTTTGCATCCGCCCAGGCTGTGCGTGAAACCTTGCGAACCATCAACAAGACCTTCAAACTGCGCAAATGCAAGGCTAAGGATTTCAAGACGAGGACCCGCCCCTGTCTGCATTGTCAGATGGAAGGATGCCTGGCGCCGTGTTGTCTCGATGTCGACCCGGCAGTTTACCACGAACAGGTTGGTGAAGCTATCATGTTTTTGAAGGGCCGCACGTCGGATCTCATTCGCAAGGTAAAAATTCAGATGGAAACCGCCGCCGAGGCACAGGAATTTGAAAGGGCTGCCCGCCTTCGGGATAAACTATTCTCCCTGAAGCGCACCATCGAAAAGCAGATCGCCGTTACTACCGATTTCAAAGACCGGGATGTTTTTGGCCTGTCCCAGTCTCCGGAGTTTGCGGTAATTACGGTTTTAGCCGTGCGCCATGGATTCCTGACCGGGACACGACACTACAGCTTTTCCGAGACCATTTCCACACCGGCTGAAATGCTGGCGACCTTCATCAGGCAATACTATGAGCGGCATCCATTTGTGCCCGAGGAACTGCTGACTTCCCTCGAATTGGAAGATACCGGCTTGACCGAAGAATGGCTGCGCAACATCAAAAAGAAGAAGATAAGAATCATTTGCCCGCGACGCGGCGAAAAAGCACGGCTGGTAACTCTGGCTGTCCACAATGCCGAAAATGAATTGAGTAACGTGACGGCCTTACATTCTGCTGAAATGGACTTGTTGCTGCGGCTTCAAAGAAAGCTGAAAATGAACAAATTACCCGCACGGATAGAATGTTTTGACAACTCCAATATTTCAGGTACCGAACCGGTGGCGGCAATGGTCGTGTTCGAGAATGCCCGCGCCAAGAAAGCACTTTACCGCAAATACCGTATCAAAACCGTCACTCAACACGATGACTATGCCTATATGGAAGAAGTCCTGCAACGCCGCCTGGGCAAAGGGGAGGCTTCCCGGCCCTATCCGGATCTGTTGATGGTGGATGGCGGCAAGGGGCAACTCAACATTGCGATGGCGATTGTCAGAGATCTGGGACTCGAAGAAGAGTTTGATCTGATCGGCATCGCCAAAAAAGACGAGAAAAAGGGAGAGATCCGGGACAAAATATTCAAGCCGGGCAGGGTGAACCCGTTGGCATTCGGCCGGGACGGGGAGCTTCTGCTGTTTATGCAGCGCGTCAGGGATGAAGCCCATCGTTTTGCCGTTTCTTTTCATCGCCGGCGGCGGACCAAACGTTCCCTGCAGTCCGCTCTGGACAGTATTCCGGGCGTCGGTCCCAAAAGAAAAGCCACTCTCCTGAAACATTTTCAAACCATCAAGAACATCCGCGCGGCCGGTGTCGATGAGATCGGTGCACTGCCCGGCTTTACCCGCAGTGCGGCGGAATCGGTACGCAAAGCCTTGTCCTCTGCCGAGGGCTGAGAACAGGGGATATAGGTCCTATAGGACTTATAGGACCTATGACACCTATAGGACCTATTGGACTTATAGGACCTATAATACCTATAGGACCTGTTAGCCCAATGTCTTCAGCAGGTCCTTGAGTTCCTGAACGGCATCGGCTGATTTTTGCAGGGCCTGTTTTTCTTCGTCTGTCAGGGTTATCTCGATGACCTCCTCGATCCCTCCGGCCCCCAGTTTCACCGGAACCCCGATGAACAGGTCCTGCTGCCCGTATTCTCCTTGCAGGTAAGCTGCGCAGGGCAAAATCTTCTTTTTGTCCTTCAAGATCGATTCGGCCATTTCGACGGCGGCCGAAGCGGGTGCGTAATAGGCGCTGCCGGTCTTCAGCAGGCCCACGATTTCCGCCCCACCGTTGCGGGTGCGCTCCACGAGGGCCTCGATGCGGTCCGGGGCCATCATTTCGGTGATGGGAATGCCCGCAACGGTTGAATAGCGCGGCAGGGGAACCATGGTGTCCCCGTGTCCGCCCAGTACGAATGCATGGGTGTTTTCAACGGAGACATTCAACTCCATGGCAATAAAGGTCCTGAAACGGGCGGAATCCAGAATGCCGGCCATTCCCATCACTCTTTCTTTGGGAAAGCCGCAAGCGTCAAAGGCCACGTGACACATGGCATCCAGCGGATTGCTGACGACAATCAGAATGGCTTCCGGAGACAGGGCGGCCACGTCTTTGGTAACCGCTTTGACGATACCGGCATTGGTGCTGATCAGATCGTCACGGCTCATACCCGGCTTTCTGGCTATGCCGGCTGTGATGATGACAATGTCCGATCCGGCTGTTTCTTCATAACTGTTGGTTCCTGTAAGACGGCAGTCATGCTTCTCGACGGGAGCCGCTTCGTTCAAATCCAGGGCCTTGCCCTGGGGAATGCCTTCGACGATGTCCACCAGGACAACATCGCATAACTGTTTTTCAGCCAGCCGCTGAGCCGCGGTTGCACCCACATTTCCGGCGCCGATGACGGTTACTTTTTTGTCCATTAGTATTCCTCCTCAATTTAAGAGTGTTTTCTCCCCCGGTTGAAAAATAAATGATTGTTAACAAAAATCAGTACAATGTCAACTGAATTTAAGCAGCCGGTGCTTATTGACAGAAGCTATCAAAATAGTATAAATTATTGGATATTACACTAGATTTATATTTTGTCTTTAAGACCCGGTATGATTGTGATATTATAGTGTTGGATCTTCAAAGAGCTAATTCAGATGGCGATAGTTAATCTAAAGAAAAGACAAATCGAGTGTAAAATCGTATATTACGGACCTGGTCGATGCGGGAAAACGACCAACCTGGAATATATTCACAAAGCATTTAAAAATCAAGTTAAGGGGGACATGGTTTCCATCAACACCGATGGGGACCGCACCCTTTTCTTCGATTTTCTTCCTCTTGAACTCGGCAAGTTGAAAGGGTGCGATGTTCGGGTGCAGCTTTATACCGTCCCGGGACAGGTGCGCTATGCTTCGACACGAAAATTGGTATTGAGGGGCGCCGACGGTATTATCTTCGTTGCCGATTCTCTCGAGGTCCGCCGTGAAAAGAATATGCTGGCGTTGAAAGACCTCCAGCAGAATTTGAAAGAATACAACATCAGCATATTCAAAATCCCACTGGTGATGCAATACAACAAACGCGACCTCACCGATGCGAATATTACCCTGATGCCGCTTGAAAAACTGCAGTACGATTTGAACCGGCAGTTAAAGGTCCCCGCCTTTCCGGGAGTTGCCTTGAAGGGTGATGGCGTCGGCAAAACCCTCAATGCCTGCTTGAAGTTGGTACTGAAATCGCTACAAACAGAACTAAATTTGGGGGGTTAATACTTAGATATGTCAGGCGATGTGGCCTTTGCCGGCAACTTAAGCTTTCTCAATCTGGGTGAACTGCTGCAATTACTCGGCTCCACCGGAAGTTCCGGCGTCGTTACCATACACAGTGCCCACGCCGCGCAACCCGGACTGATATACATCGACAAGGGCAACCCGATCGAAGCGACCAACGGTGTCAAAACCGGTTTGGAAGGACTGTTCGCCCTGTTCGGCTGGTTAGACGGTCAATTTGAATTTGTTCAAGACGAGGTCCGCTGCCAGAAGACCATTACCAAAAGCCGGATGGAAATTATATTGGATGGGCTGCGGCTGCTCGACGAGGGACAGGTTGAAGTCCTCGGACCGGCGACTTCAAAATCGAAACCCACCGGTAAGGCCGCGAAATCAGGGTCCATGCCCTTGATAAAAGGTCCCCTGGCCGACTATTCCTACGTAGTCGACGAGGAAACCTTCTACGACGGCGATGAAATCGTTCATGAAGGCAACCATGGTAACTGGATCTGGGTGATCCTGGAAGGCGTTGCCGAAATTGTTAAAGAAACGCCCAACGGGCCCTTGAAGCTGCTCAGACTCGGGGATGGCGCTTTTCTGGGCAGCGTCGCAGCGCTGATACAGGGCGACAATGTTCGCAGTGCCACGGTGACAGCGGTGGAAAACATCCAGCTCGGCATGCTGGATTCTCAGCAGATGACCAGCGAACTGGTCGCCCGCTCCCAGGATTACAGGGATTTCGTCAGGGCGCTTGATTTGCGGCTGAAGCGGGTGACCAACATGGCTGTGGCGATAAAGGGCGCGGACAAAAAAATTTCCGGACTCATAAAGGGCAAAAAGCCGCTGATTAAACAGGGGCAGGCGGAAAAACGCTTGTTTAAGATCACCGCCGGCGATGCCGTCGTCGCCCGCGAGACCGACGCCGGAGTGGTGCCGCTGGCCCGCCTTCAACGCGGAGAGTTTTTTGGTCACATACCCTTTTTGGAGATGGGCAATGAACCGCATGCAGCATCGGTCTTTGCATCTCCCAATCTCAAATTAGCGGCGGTTGATCCCAATAAATTGCAGGCGGAGCAAGAAAGGCTTTCATCGACATTGCAAAACATACTGGCCCATCTGGCAGCCAGTATTTCCGTGACGACGCTGCTCGCGTGTGAATATCACAAGAAGGCGATTGCGGCCTGATCTGCCGGCCCTTGAAGCTGGGGGTACAAGCCTGAGTCAGTTTGAAAAAATAGATCAATCGACTGCAAACCAGTAGAACGTCCAGAGAAGAAATGTCATGACTACAGAAAACCACAGGAAACACGAGCGCATCCAGTCCCTCAATTTGTCCTATCTTTGCCTGGATGAGAACCAGAACATTGTCAAACAGGGTATGGGCCGAACGCTGAATATATCCGAGTCCGGAATTTTGCTGGAGACTTATTTTCCGGTCGAACCCGAGCATGTTATTCAGCTGACCCTTAGTTTGGAAGAGAATTTGCTCGACCTGAAGGGAAAACCGGTGCATGTCCGCTCGAAGGACGGGGGTAAATACGAAATCGGGGTCCAGTTTATCGAAGTGGATCCACAGGACAGCCTAATTTTAAAAGAATTTGTCGGAGAGGGCGGCGCATCCAAAGAACCATCCGGCGCCGAAAATGGGAATTAGACACCAGACCTGGGGAAAGGAAAATAGTTTCATGAGAGCACCTGTCAGTCAAACTGAATTCGAAGATTTAAACCTGCTCAAGAGGGGTAAAGTAAGGGACATTTACGACCTGGGAGACAATCTGCTCATGGTGGCAACGGACCGCATTTCTGCCTTCGATGTCGTCATGCCGGATCCCATTCCGGACAAGGGCATTATTTTAACCCAGATTTCGCTTTACTGGTTTGAGGTGATGAAATCGATTATTGAAAATCATGTGGTCACGGCCGATGTCGATGAGTATCCAGCCGCCTGCCGGCCGTACGCCGAGATCCTTAAGGGTCGCAGCATGCTGGTCAAAAAAACGGATCCCCTGCCCATCGAATGTGTCGTCAGAGGCTACATATCAGGCTCAGGCTGGAAATCCTATCAGGAATCCGGAAGTGTTTGCGGCATTCCCCTGGCCCCGGGGCTGCAGGAATCCGATCAACTTCCGGAGCCGATTTTTACGCCGTCTACCAAAGAAGAGCTGGGCGCCCACGATATCAACATCGACTTTGAAGAAACCGTCAAACGAATCGGCCAGGTTCATGCCGACAAGGTTAAAGATTTAAGCCTGGCGATTTATAAAAAGGGTGCCGAGATGGCCCGCGAAAAGCAAATCATCATTGCCGACACCAAGTTTGAATTCGGTTTGGCGGGAGATGCAATCATTCTTATCGATGAAGTCCTGACGCCGGATTCCTCCCGCTTCTGGCCCCAGGAATCCTATCAACCGGGCGGCGCGCAGCAAAGCTTTGACAAGCAATATGTCAGAGATCACCTGATTTCGATCAATTACAACAAACAGCCACCCGGGCCCGAACTGCCGGCGGATATTATCAGCAATACCCGCAAAAAGTACCTGGAAGCGCTCATTCAGCTCACCGGCGACAGCCATGGGCTGGCTTAAGGAACGGTGTAAGGTTCAGGCTTTAAGGTACAGGGTAGCAACAAATAGAACCTATTTTCTGGGTTCTGTTTGTCGCTACCCGCTTTCTGTCATCTGCTTGGCGTGGCGAAGCCAGGCTCCGGTGCGACGAAGACGGCTGCTCTGCTTGCCCGGCGAAGCCTTCAGGTGAAGACGGGTCTTCTATCCTCTGTCTACTGTTGTCTGACAGTTTTTTTCTTACATCCGGAACTGTCCGCCGATATGCCAAAACGATCCCCTGATATGCCCGAAAAAGATCTGTCATTTGCCCGGATGGAATTGGTGCCGCTTGAGCGCATAAATTCAGACGACGACACCTTCCAAATCACGACGCGGACAAATGTCGCCGACCTGTTGGCGTCCATCCCCCATGACGGACTGCTCAACCCGCCCGTGGTGATCAAACGCAGATCTGCCTTCACCATCGTCAGCGGCTTTCGCCGAATCGAGGCCTATCTGACCCTGGGCCGCGCGCAAGTGGTCGCCCGCGTTCTCAGCCCGGACACAAGTAACCTGGAATGTTTGCGCTTTGCCATCGCCGACAATGCTTTCCAAAGGCCTTTGAATCTTATCGAAAGCTCCCGGGCATTGCACAAACTGGCGGCTCACTCGCGCAGCGGCAGCGCTGTCAGCGAATCTGCATCATCCCTTGGATTGCCGTCAAATCCCGTGATTATAAAAAAGATCAGGGATCTCTGCCTGCTGCCGACCCGGATTCAAAGGGCCATTCTCGACGAAACCATTTCCCTCTCCATGGCCGTGGACCTGAAAAGTTTGGAACCCCATTGCGCCGCTGCATTTGCACAGCTGTTTGATGATTTAAAACTGAGCCTAAACAAACAACGAGAAATATTGACCCTTGTCAGCGAGATCGCTCGCCGGGAAAGCCTGACCGCAGCGATGGTGTTGGATGGCCGCCGGCTGCAGACAATTCTCAGCGATCCGGATCTTGACCGCAGGCAGAAAGCGCGGCAATTGCGGGCCTATTTAAGGCAGCGTCGCTTCCCTCAAATTGTCCAGGCGGAGGCCAAATTCAGAGACCGGCTACGGCTGCTCAACCTCGGCAACGACATCCAATTAATTCCCCCGCAGAATTTCGAAGGCACGACCTACACGGTCAAAATGTCCTTCGACAGCATCACCCGGCTCAAAGCGCTCTACACCCGACTCGATCGTATAATTCAGAATCCCGCCCTGAAAAAAATACTCAGCCGATAAAACTATAGCCTTTCATATTTAATGAACAAATATAACTTGACAAACACAATCTAATAATCGTAGTCAAAATTATCAAATAAATCACCTTCATAAGATTATGGGTATACAGGAAAGAAAACAACGCGAAAGGGAAAGAAGGCGACAGCAGATCATCGTGGCAGCCAAACGGGTTTTTTCTGAGAAGGGGTTTTCAAAAACCACGATGGAGGACATTGCCAGGGAGGCCGAGCTGAGCCCCGGAACCCTGTATTTGTATTTCAAAAATAAGGACGAACTCTACGCCTCGCTATCCCTGCGGATCCTGCAATACATGAACATTCGCCTCGAGGATGTCAAGAAGGAAAAAGGCAGCAGTCCCGAACAAAAAATTGCAGCCACCAAAGAGGCCCTGTATGATGTCTACCAGTTTGATCCCATGATTTTGATCAATATGTTTCACCTTCAATCAAGCGAGACCCTGAAAAATTTATCTTCGCCCCTGCTTGAAAACATCACCGAATTGTCCCGCAATTCTCTTCAGATTCTGGCTGATATCTTTAAAAGCAGCACTGGCCGCCCTACGGTTATGATCCAGCGACCGGATGCAGTCGCCGATATTGCCTGGTCGCTGTTCACCGGTGTAGTTCTCTGGGAGGAGAGCAAGCGCATAACAAACCAGGACAAGGATTATATAAAACAAAGCCTTGATCTCGCCTTCGAGATACTGGCCCGCGGCGTATCCAGATAGTCAATCATATTCGTCCCCTCCACACAGCGCTGAATCGAAAATCATCTTTTCGGTAGTGCAAAAATAACAAATTACAAACAAATCCCAATGACCGGAATTCAAAATTACAGACGCTTGACACCCATGCGCCGGCGCCCAGATGACAGACCTGCTGGCAGCAAGAGTTCTGTGTAGTGATTTTGACATCCCGTAGCAATTGTTTTGGTCATTGGATATTGGTGTTTGGAATTTATTTGTTGTTTGGTGCTTGTGATTTGGAAATTGAATGTTACGTTAGTCCTTATGGTGCAATCATGTACGATTTACACGACGTTAGTATGTCACTTCCCAATTGAAATAGATAACCCCCATGTCCATTGAAAAGCTCTACATCGACCGGCAGGTAGCCGATTCCCCCCAAATTCGCCTCATCGCTGACCGGCTTGGCCTCGAGGGCAAGGTCGTGCCGGATGCTCAAGCGGTCTACGACGACGTTTCGGGGACAACTGATCCGGTACGAAGGGGTAAAAAGGTTTTGTTTCTGACCCGCAACAAAGGCTCCTTCATCAGGGCATGTCCCGGCACCCGGGCCTACACATGCTGCGGCTACGAAATCCTGCACATCGGGACCTTTTGCCAGATGGACTGTGCCTACTGTATATTGCAATCTTATTTCCACCCGCCCGTGCTGCAGTATTTTGTCAATCACCAAGACCTTTTCAAAGAACTCAGGTCCATGTTTGACGGGGGTGCCGTCCACAGAATCGGGACCGGCGAGTTCACCGACAGTCTGATCTGGGAACTGTGGACAGATCTGTCAAAGCAGCTTGTGCCGGCCTTTGCAGGACAAAACAGGGCGGTTTTGGAACTCAAAAGCAAAACCACTGCCATTGAAAATCTGGCGCAGCTGTCTCACAATCGAAAAACCATCACCTCGTGGTCGGTGAATACGCCTAGAATTATCGCCAGCGAAGAGCGGGGTACGGCATCGCTCAAGGCCAGACTCAAAGCGGCCGCCCGGTGTGAATCCTGGGGTTACCCCCTGGGGTTTCATTTCGACCCGATCGTGCTGTACGATGGCTGCGAAAAAGACTATGATGGCGTGATCCGGAAAATTTTTTCGTCAGTTTCTCCCGACAACGTTGTCTGGATCAGTCTCGGCAGCTTTCGCTACATGCCGGAATTGAAGCCGCTGATTGAAAAGCGCTTCCCGAAGTCCAAAATAGTCTATGGCGAGTTCATCACCGGGCTGGACGGCAAGATGCGATATTTTAAGCCCCTGCGAATTAATATTTATCAGAAAATCATTGCCTCTATCCGGCAACTGGCACCCCGGGTGTGCATTTATTTCTGCATGGAGGACGAAGAGGTGTGGCGCAAATGTCTGGGGTATGCGGCCTCCGAGAAAGGCGGCCTTGACAAAATACTGGATGAACAGGCCATGTGGCATTGCGGGGTCCATGGATTGAAGAATGAAGATTGAAGATTGAAGAATTAAGGATTTGGGTCGATTTTAAATTGAGCGCTCAGGTTTTGTGCTGCTTGTAGGAATGACTGTAGATTTTTGATCTGAAATTTTCACCTACTTATCGTGTTTTCTCCCATGTAAGATTTCTGATGGGGCAACCAGCTTTTCCGATAACAATAACAAGGACCTAAAATGACAGTATTGCACAAATCTTCATTCTTCAATCTTCAATCTTCAATCCCGGCCCTCATCGCCGCGTTGGTAATCACAACTTTGACCTCATCTGCTGCAGTATCGCGGGCCCAATCCTGGCACACCGTCAGGTGGGTCAACGACGGGGACACCGTTGTCTTAACCAACGGACAGCGGGTACGTTACATCGGCATCAACGCGCCTGAAATCGACCATGAAAAGCAAAAGGCACAGCCCTTTGGCTATGCCGCCAGATCGTTTAACAAACGAATGGTCCTCAAGCAGAAAATACGCCTCGAATTCGACCGGGAGCGCCATGATCGCTATGATCGTGTTCTGGCCTATATTTTCCTGCCGGACAACACCTTTATAAACGAACGCATGCTGCAGAAGGGGCTGGCCTTTTTTCTTTTTCACAAGCCAAATCAAAAATACAGCCGGCGCTTGTTGAAAGCCCAGCAGGAGGCCATGAATGCCGGCAACGGCCTATGGAAAAACTGGCGTGAACAAAAAAAGCGCTATATCGGCAATCGAAATTCGCGGCGATTTCACAAGGAAAGCTGCGCCAGTGCCCGCAAAATAAAGCGCCGCAACCGGACCCATTTCTCCACCAAATGGGATGCCTTCAAAGCCGGTTTTGCCCCGGCAGGAGGTTGTATCAGGGAGTTTTGGAGCTATGGGTCGCGGGATTAAGGGGTTGGGGTATTGAGAAATTCAGGGATTGAGGAATTTAGGAATTAAAGTAGACGGAATCAAGGTAATTCCTAAATTCCTAAATTCACAATTCCTCAATTCCTAAATTCTCTTCACCCTTAATTAGACTATTGCTTGGCCTTGTTGATCTCTTCCACTATTTTCTCGGAGATGTGGATCGGCACCTCATCATAGTGAGAAAACTCCATGGTATAGATTCCGCGGCCGCCGGTCATGGAACGCAAATCCGGCGCATAAGTCAGAAATTCAGCCATGGGCACATTGGCCTTGATGACCTGATTTTTCCCGGCGGAGTCCATTCCCAGGACCTTTCCGCGGCGACCGTTGAGGTCCCCCATGATGTCACCCATATAATCCTCCGGGGTTGTTACGGTGACATTCATGATGGGTTCCAGCAGAACGGGCTGGGCGTCTTCACAAGCCTTCTTGTAAGCAATCGAGCCGGCAACCTTGAAGGCCATTTCGGATGAATCAACGGCATGGAAAGAGCCGTCATCCAGAGTGACTTTGAAATCGACACAGGGGAATCCGGCCAGAACACCTCTTTGAGCAGACTCGACAATACCCTTTTCAACCGCCGGAATGTAGGTTTTGGGGATTGCTCCACCCACAATGGCGTCGACGAACTCAAAACCCTGGCCCCGGGGCAACGGTTCCATTTGAATCCAGCAGTCACCGAACTGGCCGTGGCCGCCGGTCTGTTTCTTATGCCGGCCCTGGACCCTGACTTTCTTTTTGATCGTTTCGCGGTAGGGCACCTTGGGGGTGTTGAGGACCGCTTCGACGTTGAATTTTCTTTTGAGTTTGTCGATGGCGGTTTCAATGTGGATCTGCCCCAACCCGGACAGCAGGATTTCTTTGGTTTCGGATCTTCGGTCCAGCTTCAGGGACGGATCTTCTTCCAGCAGTTTTGTCAGCGAAATGAATATTTTGTCCTCGTCTCCCTGATTTTTGGCTTCAATGGCAAAGGAAATCAGGGACGGCAGGGGTTCGGCGCTGGCATAAACGATCTTGGCGGAGTCATCGCAAATGGTGTCGCCGGTAAAGGTCTCCTTGAGCTTGGACACGGCAACTATGGCGCCGGGGCCGGCACCGGTAGCGGGTTTCTGCTCTTTGCCGGTGATCGTCAGCAACTGGTTAAAACGTTCTTTGGCCTCCTTGCTTGAATTGTAGAAGGTGCCGTCGCTGCCGATGGTTCCTGAAACCACCCTGAATATGGTCAACCGCCCGGCATAGGGATCCGCCAGGGTCTTGACGACAAAGGCTGAAAAAGGAGCTTCAGGATCCGGAGACCGTTCAATTTCATCACCGTTGGCGGGATCCGTACCCATCTTCGCACCGCGATCCAGGGGGGAGGGCAGGGTGCCTACAATCAGGTCCATCAGAAGATCGACACCGATATTTTTGGTAGCGGATCCACACACCACCGGCACAAACGTGCGGTTCTGGGTGCCAGCCCTCAGGGCGGTTTTCAAATCCGCCTCGGAAAGGGTATCGCCCTCCAGGTAACGCTCGATCAGTTCGTCATCGGCCTCGGCGATATTTTCGATCAGGTTCTCTTGTTCAGCGTCGACCAACTCCTGCATGTCGGCCGGCACATCGGTTTTCTGGGCCTTGCCGTTTTCATCGTAAGCATATGCCTGCCCGCTGATCAAGTCGACAAGTCCTTTAAAGCCGGATTCAGCACCGATGGGAAGCTGCAGGATAATCGGTTTGGGGGTAAAAATATCGGCTGCATCTTGAAAAGTGCGTGAGAAATCGGCCCGTTCACGATCCAGCTTGTTGATAAAAATAGCGCAGGGCTGATTGTAGTCCTTGGCGAATTCCCAGGCCTGCTCGGTTTGAACCTTGACGCCATCAACCGCATCGATGACAACGAGAACCCCATCGACGGCCTGCTGACAACTCAAAGTGTCGGAAAAGAAATTCTGATCCCCCGGCGTGTCGACGATGTTGACCACATGCTTTTTCCAGTTGAACTGATGAAATCCGGAACTGATGCTCGACGTTCGTTTGAGTTCCTCCGGTTCGAAATCCAAGGCCGTGTTGCCGTCTTCCACCCGGCCCATCCGTTTGATCGTTCCACTGTCATAAAGCATGGCTTCCGCCAGAGAAGTTTTCCCGGCGCCTGAATGAGCCAGCAGGGCTATGTTTCGCAAACTTTCAACATTTTCAGTCATTTATGCTCCTCTCTGTATTCATACCCCGATATTGTATTATTTTCGTGCAAATTTTGTGAACTGATACTTCTAACTGCTAAAAAGGAAAAAATCAAGTCCAAAATCCGATCCGGAAAGGCTTTTGAACGCTCTGTCTGTAGCAGACTTCGGCCGACCGATCCACAATGATCAAAATTAAACTCCCGGTCGGCTACACAGCCGGAGCGGAGTTCAAAAGAATGAAGAACTCGCGGTTGCCTTTGGGACCGAGGATAGGCGAGGGGATGACCTTGGCGCACCGCTGTCCGGATTCGGCGAAAAAAGCGGTCAGATCTTCGATCACGCGTTCGTGAAGTTTGGCGTCTCTGACGACGCCGCCTTTGCCCACCTGATCTTTGCCGACTTCAAACTGGGGTTTTATCAATGCGAGAATGGAACCCTCGGTTTTCACAAAGGCCTGCACCGCAGGAACGACAATCCTCAGGGAAATAAATGACACGTCAATTGTAGCGATGTCGACGGCGGCGGGAATCGTTTCGAAGGCCATGTGCCGGATATTGGTGCGCTCGATGACCTCAACCCGAGGATCCTGCCTGAGTCTCCAGGCCAGTTGCCCGTAGCCCACGTCGACCGCATATACACGTTCCGCGCCGTGTTGCAGAAGACAATCGGTGAACCCTCCGGTGGATGCGCCCACATCGAGGCAAGTGCAGCCGCCGATGTCCAGTTCCAGTTCCCTTAGGGCACCCTCGAGTTTCAGTCCACCGCGACTGACATAAGGAATATCCTCTCCTTTGAGCTCAATGCGATCATCCGCAGAAAACAGCTTGCCTGCCTTGGCTGCCGGCTGGCTGTTCACCAGAATTTTCCGGCCATGATCAGAGCGCGGGCACGCTGCCGGCTCGGTGCCAGCCCCTTGTCGACCAGCAGGAGATCCAGCCTCTGTTTGTATTTTTTCAACTTCCGGTTCCTCGTCATCGGCCCATTGTCTCTGACGGCTGGTTTCCGGTCATTGGTCGCTGGCTTCTGGTCACTGGTCACTGGTTTCTGGTCGATGGCGACTGGCACTTGGTCACTGGTTGCTGGTTTTACTTGATACTCGATACTGGATGCTCGATCCTTGATAAAGGCGATTCAGAATGTCCGTCGTTCATCGAGTATCGAGAGACGAGTATCCAGTATCATTTTGCAACAACACCATACCGCCCTAACAGGACACCAGACACCAGCAACCAGGTACCAGTCACCGGTATCCGGTATCCGGCAACCGGTATCAGGTTTTTTCCATCATCCTGACGGCGGTCTTAACGATCGCAGCGGCGTCGATGCCGTAGAGAGAACGCAGAAGCTGCTGAGGTCCATGCTCGACAAAGGTGTCCGCCATCCCGATACGCTCAACTTGCAGCCCGCTGATGCCGGCATCGTTTAATGCCTCCAGAACGGCGCTGCCGAAGCCTCCCTGCAGGGCATTTTCCTCCACGGTAATCACCCGTGGGATCTCCGTCGCCAAAGAGGATATCAACTCGACATCTAAAGGTTTGACAAAACGGCAATTTACCACGGCGGCTGAAATCCCCTGTTCCTTTAGCGTGCGGGCGGCCTCGCGGGCATCGCCCACCGACTTGCCGATGGCCAGAATGACAATATCATCCCCACTGGTCACAACCTGCCCTTTTCCCAGGGGCAGCGCGTTGATCTCCTCGTCCAGCGGCGTGCCGGTGGCGGATCCCCGGGGATAGCGGAATGCTATGGGGCCGTCGTGAGCGATGGCTGTGGCCAGCATGTGCTGCAGCTCGTTTTCATCTGCCGGCGCCATGATAACCATATTGGGAAGACAGCGAAGATAGGACAGGTCGAACAGGCCATGATGGGTCGAGCCGTCTTCACCGACAATGCCGCCCCGGTCAATGGCGAAAATCACCGGCAGTCGATCCAGGCAGACATCGTGGAGGACCTGATCATAGGCGCGCTGCAAGAACGTGGAATAGATCGCCACCACCGGTTTTAAGCCTTCGGTGGCCATGCCGGCCGCAAAGGTGACCCCGTGTTGCTCGGCAATGCCGACGTCAAAAAATCGATCGGGGTAGGTCTCGGCAAACTTGGCCAGGCCGGTTCCTTCGGGCATGGCCGCGGTAACGGCAACGATCCGTTCATCCGCTGCGGCCAGCCGGATCATCGTCTGCCCAAACACCTCGGTGTAGGACGGCACCGAACCTTCTGGATCGATGCAGTTGCCGGTTTCAACTTCGAAGCAGCCGCAACCGTGAAAATAAACCGGATTTTCTTCAGCAGGCGGGTAGCCTTTGCCTTTGCGGGTCGTCACATGAAGCAGGACGGGTTCCTTTAAATATTTTATATTGTTTAATATATCAATCAGATGGTTTAATTTGTGCCCGTTGATGGGACCAAAATATTCGAAATTAAAGGCCTCGAACAGCATCCCCGGTGTCGTAAACGTCTTGAGCGACTCTTCGGTACGCTTGGCCCATTGATAGATATCGTCTCCAATTTTAGGCAATGACTTGAGAAATTCACCAAATTCTTTTCTGGCCTCCTGGAGTCTCTTGCCGGACAGGGTGCGGCTGAGAAAGGAGGAGAGGGCGCCCACATTGCGCGAAATGGACATGTCATTGTCGTTTAAGATGACAATCAATTCGCGGTCCTTAAACTTATCACCCGCCTGATTCAGCCCCTCATAGGCCAGGCCGGCTGTCATCGATCCATCCCCGATGACGGCGATGACTTTGGATTTTTCCTTTTTTAGATATTTGGCATGGGCCACACCCAGGCTGGCTGATATTGAGGTGCTGCTGTGACCGGTTGAGATGGTGTCATAGGGGCTTTCTTCGAGTCGCGTGAATCCGGCCAATCCCCTGTGCTGGCGCAGGGTGTGAAATTCATCGCGGCGGCCGGTCAGCAGCTTGTGGGCATAGGCCTGGTGCCCGACATCCCAGATCAATTTGTCATGGGGTGTTTCAAAAACGTAATGCAGGGCGATGGCCAACTCGACGGCACCCAGACTGGAGGCCAGATGACCACCGGTTTTGGATACAACATCGACAATGACCTTACGGATTTCCTCGGCCAGCAACGGAAGTTCTTTGCGGTCAAGCTGCTTCAGGTCCGCCGGAGATTCAATTTTTTCCAAAAGGCTCAAGATTCTTCCAGCTCCTTCATACATAACCGTTCAGGGATTCAAGGTTCATTGGTTCGGAGTTCACAGCAAATCCAATTCGCCCACACGGGGGCGGAAGCCCAAGAGTTTGATCTCGCCCAGGTGCAGGGTCATCGAAGAAAGATTGCCCGAAACGATGAACCCTGAACCTGTGAACGGTTTCTTTTTTATGCAACCATCAACGTCTGCGTTCAATAACATAGCTTGCGATGCCACGCAAAGGATCTGCATGTTTATCAAATGTTTCAATTGCTTGCAATGCACTTTGCACCAGTTTTGTTGAATATTCCCGGGCTGCCTGAACGCCCAGGATGGAAGGGTAGGTACTTTTTTCGCGCTCGAGATCGGTCCCCACCGCTTTGCCCATTAACTCCGGATTGCCTTCCACGTTTAAGATGTCGTCAGCCACCTGGAAGGCAAGACCGATATTGGCAGCATAGCCCTTCAACATGGACATTTGCCGCTCGTCCGCACCTCCGAGCAAGCCACCGCAGGTCAGCGCGGTTTCGATCAGGGCACCTGTTTTCAGGCGGTGCATGGCCTCGAGCTCGCCGGCGGACAGCTTATGGCCCTCGGAGGCTATATCAAGCATCTGCCCTTGGATCATTCCCTGGTAGCCGGCCGCCCTGGAAATCAACCGGATCACTTGCAACCTCCGGGCTGTCCGGTCACCATCTTCCACCGGTATGGTGGCAAGAACCTCAAATGCCAGGGTCAGCAAGGCATCACCGGCCAGAATGGCCGTCGCCTCGTCAAAAGCAACGTGGCAGGTGGGTTTTCCCCGACGCAGCTGATCATCATCCATGGCGGGCAGGTCATCGTGGATGAGCGAATATGTATGGATCAATTCCAACGCACAGGCCACAGTCACGGCATCCTCGCTCACACCGCCCACGGCTTCGCAGGCGGCCAGACACAAAATTGGCCGTATCCGTTTGCCGCCGGCCATTAAAGAATAACTCATGGCTTTTACGAGGGTTTCAGAAGCTTGGGATTTCGTCAATATTTTTTCTAGAGATGTGTCGATAACCTGCTTTTTTTGTTGGATATAAGACTTTACCTCGAACATGAGGACTATTTCACCCCTGCATTTCGTCATCGCTGTCGTCGCCGGAATAAGCTGCCTCGGATAACTGCCCGGTCGAGTCCCGCATTAAGATAGTAATTCTCTTTTCGGTTTCGTCCAATTTTTGGGAGCAATATTTAGAGAGTTGAATGCCTTCTTCAAATTTTTTTACGGCTTTTTCCAGCGGCAAATCGCCGGATTCAAGCTCTTGAACAATTTGTTCGAGCTGTCCGATCGCCTGTTCAAATGTCTTTTTGGCCATAGATGGATTTTCCTTTGACGCGGCATACAAGTCGTCCCTTGGCCACCATGACCTCAAGATCCTGGTTCAGGGATACCGATCGAGGATTCTTTACCACCCTCGCATCCGGAATAGTGCGGGTAATACTGTAACCCCGGGACAAGATCGCAAAGGGACTCAGGGCGTTTAGCTTGGCCGCCAGTTCACGAGTTTTTATCTGCTTTGAGTTAATCAATATTATAAATGTTTTAAATAAGTTAATATTTATTTTATCAAGTTTATCTTTAGTTTTTTGAACCAAAGAATGGGGACTGTTGGCAGTGAGTCGATCCGCTCGAAATGCCAGATTCTGGCGCTCACGCCGGATGCGATTGGCAAAAGTCCGCTGCAGACGCCGATTCAGGTCATCGACATGCAGGGACATGTCTTCGATCCTGCGGCGCGGATCGACCAGGCGTTTGGACATCTCCTGAAGGTACGTGCTTAACCGCTTGACGTTATGTCTAATATTTGTTTTTAGGTACGCATCGAGCTGCTGACAGCGGTTTTGAAGAGCGTATTTTTCGGGGACCACCATCTCGGCGGCAGCCGAAGGTGTCGGCGCCCTCAAATCGGCCACGAAATCAGCTATCGTATAGTCGGTTTCATGGCCCACGGCTGAAATGATAGGAATTGAAGAGGCAAAGATCGCCCTGGCAACCCGTTCCGAATTAAAGGCCTGCAGATCCTCCAGCGAACCGCCGCCCCGCGCCAGAATGGCGACATCGCAAGCGTTCATGGTGTTGAGCTGCTCTATCGCAGCAACGATATCGTCGACAGCACCTTGGCCCTGTACCTTAGCCGGAATGATCTGGATGGCGGTATTGGGATAGCGCCGATCGATTACCTGTAGAACGTCATGGATCACCGCGCCGGATGGGGATGTTATCACACCGATTTTATTGGGTAGATACGGTAATTTGGTTTTATGCTTATCGTCGAACAGGCCGGCTTGGGCCAATTTTTTTTTGAGCTGCTCAAAGGCGACCTGCAAAGCGCCGATCCCCAGCGGCTCCAGATACTCGAGAATGATCTGATAGGTTCCGCGGGGCTCATAGACACTGATGCGACCCATGCCGGTCACGCCCAGACCGTCTTCAGGCTTAAATTTGAGCTTGCGCTGCTGTCCGCGAAACAGGACCGCACTGATTTGGGAGGCCGGATCTTTCAAGGAAAAATAATAGTGACCGGAGGCAGGGGTGCGGAAATTAGAGATTTCGCCAAAAATCCACACAAACGCAAAGCGCTCTTCCAATAAAACCTTTATATCGGCGTTCAACTCGGAAACGGAATATATTTTCCGCTTGATGCCGCCGTTTTGATTATGAATTTGACGTTTGTCTTCGCCCATCATAAAGCTATGCCTGGCCCCTCGAGTGCAATTAGAACCGTTGATCTCATATCCAACTACGTTTAAATTAATCCCAATGAGGGCATTTGAATCGTGCACGTCCTCCATACTGAAAGCGGCTCAAAAGCTTCGACGACGACGAGGACGAAACGAAGGATATGCTCACAACTAACGCCGATCACGATCCGACTGGACGCTCGCGGCCGGCGGCGACTCATCTGTCGATCTGAATTCAATCCGCGTTACGATTGCCGGACAGCCCCCAATTTGGAGAGCTGCAAGCGTACACCCCTACCGGATCGAATATTTAACGTCTGATAATATATATTATGTAAACTTTTTATGATGCCCACGATTATCGGGGCTTCAATAGTTAATAGGATTCATTTATCACGAAAGCACGAAAGGACGTTAACACGAAATAAAAGAAATTGTGCGCTTTCCAATTTTCGTGTTTTCGTGGCGAATCCTTCAACACTCCCCTGGTTCGCTTTGTCCTTTTTTTATTTTTCGTCATATTTATCCAGAATTTCGCGAACGGCCGGAACGAGATAAATGTCCTCATGGGGCATCCGGGCCAGCTGGACCGCCAAAACCTTGATCTTTTTGTGAATGGATTGGTGCTTATCCATGATGAACATATCCCGGCCTTTGACGGTGCACAGGCCGCTGCGGACCTTTATGCCGGCAGTTCTCAGATTCTCTTCTGAAACGGTCACCGCCAATCTCTCAGCCAGGTCCTTGAGTTCCTGATATACCTGTTCCGGTTTCATAAGGCTGCGTGTGGTTGTCTGGGCACAACGGTGTCGCTGGAAGATTATCTCGCGCGAAGCTGCACAGGTTTGGTCTCTCCAGTGCTTTGCGCGACAATGCAACAAATTGTGCAATAAACGTTTAGGTTGAATTCAGGGACATTCCAAAAAATGCCCGGCCATTCGACAGTGCACACCTAAGTCTTGAAAATAATGCCTCTTGTGTTATATTTAAGCCATAGAATAACAACCGGGTCATCACAATCCCATGATGACGGTCTTGATTCAAACTTTATTCAGGAGGAAAAATGGAATCAGTACCCCTTAAACAGCAGACCCAGGTCCAGGTTCGGGTTAATGAATTTGTCCGTAGCGTGTACAACTGGATGGCAATCGGACTGGCACTGACCGGCTTCATGGCCTATTTTGTGGCCCATAACGAGTCAATTCTGGGCCTGCTATTTCACGTCGTCGGCAACCAGCTGCGGCCGACCATGCTCTTTTACGGCCTAATTATCGGTGAGTTGGCCCTGGTGTTCATCCTTAGCGCTAGAGTTCAAAAAATGCAAGCATCGACCGCAACGGCAATGTTTGTTCTCTATGCCGCGCTGAACGGCGCTACGCTATCGGTGATTTTCCTGCATTATACCCAAACGTCCATTGTTTCCACATTTTTCATTTGTGCCGCTACCTTCGTGGCGTGCAGCCTGTATGGCTGGATGACAAAGCGTGATTTAACCTCTCTGGGCGGATTCCTGTTCATGGGCCTGATCGGGATAATTATCGCCACTGTGGTCAACATGTTTATCCGCAGCTCGGCCATGCATATGATTATCGGTTATATCGGCGTGTTCGTGTTCATCGGCCTGACTGCCTATGACACCCAGCACATTAAAAACATGGCGATGACCCAGCCCGATGGCCTGGAGGCCGGTGTGGTCCGCAAAGGCGCTATTCTGGGCGCTCTGAAGCTGTACCTCGATTTTATCAATCTGTTCCTGATGCTGCTCAGGATATTCGGCAGCGGACGCGACTAATGTTCAATCGGTGAATGGGAGAATTGGTCCGTCGATTCCCCCATTCACCTGCATCAAATCTCACACGAGTGGACTCCGCATTCAAACGCCGATAATATTTTCTATAATATCAGATAATTGCTTGCAATGACGCCGGGTTTCAGCCTCACTCGGTCCTTCCACCATAACCCGGCAAAGCGGCTGGGTCCCGGAATAGCGCACCAGCACCCTGCCTCTGCTTCCCAGTTCCGAGGCCACGGCTTTGATGGCAGCGTCGATGGCCGGCACACTGCCGAAGTCCGGTTTGGTGCGGACATCCACATTGATCAACGCCTGGGGAAATACCGTCATAACCTTTTTCAGATCCGACAGCGGCTTGTTTGCGGACCGCAGGGCCTCGATCAGCTTCAAGGCGCTTAAGATCCCGTCCCCGCTGGTATGATCTTGGCCGAAAATCAGGTGGCCCGAGTCCTCGCCGCCCAGAACAGCCCCGCTGGTGATCATGCCCTGCATTACATAACGATCGCCGACGGCGGTCGTCTCATGGCGGAGGCCCATTCCCCGGAGAGCCACCCCGAGGCCCATATTGCTCATCACCGTGCTGACCACCAGATCGTGTTTCAAACGTCCCTTTTGTTTGAGGTCTTGGGCGCAAATTGCCAATATCTGATCGCCGGTTAAAAGCCTGCCTTTTTCATCCACTGCAACCAGCCGGTCGCCATCCCCGTCAAATGCCAGGCCGAGGTCTGCCTGGGTTTGAAGTACCTGTTCGATCAATCCCTCGGGATGCTCCGAGCCGCAGGCCGCATTAATATTCTTGCCATCCGGAGCGTCGGCCAGGACTTCTAATTCAGCACCCAGTTCGGAAAACAATGCGGGTGCCAGGCGGTAGGTCGCGCCATTGGCACAATCCAAGACGATCTTTAATCCTTCGAGTGAGAAATTCGGTTCCAACGTATTATTTAGAAAGCGAATATAATCGTTAATCAGCTCACTTTCCGCCCGAATCCGGCTGTCGGCCGATGCCGGCTGAAGACGCTGCCGCGGAAGGGCCGTCAGGATCAGTTCTTCGATCTGAGCCTCTTTTAGATCCGAAAGTTTGTAGCCGTCTCCATTGAAAATTTTAATCCCGTTGTCATAATGGGGATTGTGGGAGGCCGAGACTACGATCCCGGCGACGGCTTTGAGCGACGTCGTCAGGACCGCCACTGCGGGGGTGGGTATCACCCCGGCGGCAATGGCTTTCACCCCGGCCGAGCGAATTCCCGCAACCAGTTCTGCTTCCAATGTCACTCCCGACAGGCGGGTGTCCCGGCCGAGGATGATCCTGGCAGTTTTGTCCGCATCGGCAAAGGTCACGGCAACCGCCCGTCCTACCCGGAAGGCCATTTCCGCCGTCATGGGATAGTCGCCGGCCTTGCCGCGAATACCGTCCGTTCCAAACAATTTTCCCATTCTATTACGCCGTTTTTAAGATATTAACTCTGCCGCTGACCGCAGGCGTCCAGTCTGATCGGAAAAGCAATTTAAGTCAATTTAGCTCTCACAGAGTCCGCAGAGTTCTCAAAGAAAGCTAAAAAAAGCTTTGTGCGCTCAGCGGACTCTGCGAGATATTTTATTAAAGTTTCATATAAGCGAAGGGAGATTATCCTGTTTAGTTTCTTATCCTTTGACCGCTTGAATTTGCAGTGATTGCCTCGCCTCAGGATTTCGCGGCTAGCGCCGGCATCATCCTGCGGGCCCGATTCACAATATGATCAACCACACCTTGCAGCCAGCTCGTGCCTGCGATGGAATCGGCCGGATCAAGACTCTGGATGACAGCGATGTAGTCTTTGCCGCCAGCCGCGATTGCTTTCTGGACGCTTTCAAGAAAGCCGTCCCTGGATTCGGCCTCCTCCGGGTCGCAAGGTAAACCGGCGAGGAATCCTTTCAGCTCGGGCCAGCCCGTCAACTGCTGCCTGTCACACACGGCCGCCAGCCGATTTATGCGTTCGGCAATCGCGAGGCTCACTTTCGCGCTCAAGCCGTTCAGCAGGGCCGCGGGAAACCGGGGGCACTCGAACAATCGCCGCACCTGTTGATACCAGTGGCCAAGCGCCACCAGGTTGGCGATGTAATTGATATTGTTGAGAAGGATCTTCGGGCCCAGATGAAGTTTTCCCGGCTGATAGGGTGCGTTGCCGCCCTTGGCCGCCCCGCCGAATATGAGCCGGTCCGATCTGGGCTCATCTTTGCGGATGATGGTGCCGGCCGCCACGGTGACTCCAAAGCCCAGCCGGCAGGGACCGACCATGCCGCCCTGGCCCCCTAAAAAAACGGGCTTTTGATTGAGCATCACCCCCCGGGGCACATCACCGATCAATGACGGCGTCGCTTTGTCCTGGCTGGGCGTAAAATTGAAATGAATGTACGAGCTGCCGACCTCGCTGTGGTTCTTGCGGCTGGTACCGCCGGCCATCAGGCAATCGCAAAAATTGATCAAGCTGCCCAGGGTAACGAAGGGCAGCAGAATGGTGTGCTTCAGGGCGACCGTGTGGGCAATGCTGGCCGCTTCTTCCAGAATGGTCGCCTCGCGCACGTGGGATCCCAGACCACATTTTGTCTTATCCAAAAATACCGCCCGGTTGAAGTAGCCACCCTTAAGCTCCACATCGACTCCGATCTGACAATCATCGACGGTAGCCGGGCCTTCATATCCCAGTTTCACTCCGGGAAGGATCAGGGTTTCGGCCCCGAACAGCTTGCAGCCGGCGAAAATGGTCACCCCGTCACCTGATATCTGCTCGATATCGACCTCGGGACCGATCTCGACGGCCGCCGGATTGGGAATTTTGACCCCTTTCTTAATCAATCTCTCAACCTGGGCAGTGCTGTCGGGTTTCACTTGGGCTTTTGTCTCCAATATCAGAACCTCTCTTTTAGCGGCCGGCTGGAATTTGCGGCGCAGAAATCCTGCCGCCATCGGATTTCGTAATTTTTATATATGATAAAAGCGACTTAGGCAATCAAAAATTTAACTCAGCCTGGCCTGACAAGCCTCACGGGGCCACGACAGCCCCCTCTTCACTTAAGCTTGACGTATTTATATCTGGACAAAACCCGGCGGTGATTGTACGCTTATAAGTAATGGGTTATTCTAGGATCCGGTGGGTTTCACCCCCCCTGCCCTGCCCGCATGGACGATTGTCCACGGGAACCATAAAACTTCCTCAGGATTGCCGCATGAATAACTCCCAATTCCTGTTCCAGATGCTGCCGGTTCTCACCATCATCCTGGGCACCCTATTTTTCGTCGTTTACAAAATTCTCTCCCATTACAAAAGCCAGGCCACGGGAATTCAGGAAGGCGGCAAGGCGACCGAACTCAAGCTGGTTGCTCCGGAAAAAATGCCGGCCGTCGAGCGGGTAAAACTAGGCTGCCCGGCGGTGATTGAAAGGTCCCAGGGATTTACCAAGGTCGGCATCAAAGAGATCAGCTTAAACGGCGCCTTTGTCACCTGCCCGCGGCCGCTGGCTTTAGGGGAAACCTTTCAGATTAAGATCATTTTTTCCAGAGATAAATCCCTTGTGCTCCAGGCCGATGTTTTATGGAATAACAACAATGTTCCTCGGGATCGCGTCGTCGCCCGGGGAATGAAGGTGGGATTTTTGCGGTTGACAAATGAACAACGGCAATTTCTCAAGGAAATTGTGTCGCCGGCCTAGCAGCTGCTCGCCGATCATGCATTTGTGCAACGATCGGGTGGCCCCTGCTCGTGACGACGGCTGGTTTGGAATCACGAATGTCTTGACAGCTGTCTTTTTATGGGTTATATTCTGACTGACCGGTCAGTCAATTAAATTTAACTGTAACATATTATACAATATTTTGTAAAATTTTAGTTAATTATAATCCGACCGGATAGTTTTATTACGGAATCAAAACTGGATCAAAACGGAATCAAAACGGAATCAAAACTGGATCAAAACTGAATTGAAAAAGGATCGAAAATTGTCGTATAGCGATTTTGAACGTCAGAGCAAAAAAGAGCGTATTATCGCCGCAGCAGCCAGAGTGTTCGCTCAGCGCGGGTATGCCGGATCCAGCGTGGCCGATATCGCCGCTAGCGCCGCCATCGGCAAGGGCACCGTCTATGAATACTTCAGCAGCAAGGAAGACCTTTTTTTCGCCGTATTTGAATGGTACCTGCAAGGCACCGGCAGACAGGCCCGTGTCGGCATCGCCGCACTGGGCGGTTCGGCCGCCGAGCGTCTCATGGCTCTCAGCACCTCGATCATGGACCTGTGGGATGAAATCAAAGACGGTTTCACGCTGACCATGGAATTCTGGGCCGCTTCGGCTTCTTCACAGATGCGCGACCGGTTTAGAACCGCTTTTCGTCGATGGTATGCCGATTTTCGGGCTATTGTCAGCGCCTTGATCCGGGAGGGCATCGAGCGCGGTGAATTTCACCGCGACGCCAGGCCCGACTCCATTGCGGCGGCCCTGGTGGGAACCTGGGATGCCCTCCTCCTGCAGGCATGGTTTGAAGACAGCTTCGATCCTGCCGCAAGCGCCCGGGATTTCATGCAGATCGTCATCAAAGGACTGTCTAAATAAGCCCTCCGGCAGCGAAGTTGGCGTACGGCGCCCGATCAACCCGGCGGCATGTTCGCTAATTCCAACGTCTTGGAATTTCTATAATATATTGATATTTTATAGCTTTTAGCGGAACTGGTTTTATGCTGCTGACATGGAATGATGGAATGTTGGAATCATGGAATATTCGATATTCGCTTTTTCAAAGTTTCTTTTCCGCCCAGACCGGCTGTCCTTTTGCCGGAAGCTGCGCTTATATGTCGCTGTGACGGCCCTGCTTATATTGCCCGGCCTCGGTTTTGCCGAGGAAGGCCCCGATGCTTCCGCACTGGTCGAGCGCAGCTTTAAATATATGCGCGGCAATGCCTCGATTGCGACGGTTGTCATGACCATCCACCGGCCGGGCTGGGAACGCAGAATGACGATCAAAGCCTGGACCCGCGGTAAGAAGGACAGTCTTTTCTTCATCAAATCCCCCCCCAGGGATCACGGCAACGGCACCTTGAAAAAATCTCAGGAGATGTGGATGTACAATCCCAAGGTCAACCGGATTATCAAGGTACCGCCATCGATGATGTCCCAGGCCTGGATGGGATCCGATTTTTCCAACAACGACCTGGCCAAAAGCGACAGCTTTGTCGATGACTACAACCATTCCATCGTTGGTACCGAGAGCCATGACGGCCGGCTCGTTTATGTCATCAAATCCATGCCCAAACCGGATGCCCCGGTGATCTGGGGAATGCAGATGCTCAAAATCCGGGAAGATCTTGTCTGGCTGGGCCAGGAATTTTTTGATGAAGATTTGAAAGCGGTGAAAATTATGACAACCCTTGAAATACAATCTTTGGGCGGCCGCCTTTATCCAAAAGTATGGCGCATGCGCGAGGCCACCCAAGAGGAGCGCTACACCCAGTTGACCTATTCTTCGCTGATCTTCAAACCCGATTTGCCCGACAGCCTGTTTACGCTGACAAGCCTGCGTCAAACCCGGAGGTAAATCTTGTCCATCGATGTCAAAATGGCCTGGCGCAATGTCTGGCGCAACACGCGGCGAACGATCCTGACGATTGGCGCCATCGCCTTCGCCAGCATGCTGTTGGTTTTCATGCTCTCGTTTCAGTTCGGCAGCTATGAAACCATGATCAACACTGCGGTCAAAATACAAACCGGCCATCTGCAAATACAGGCTCGAGAATACCGGACGAAAAAAAGTATTCGCCAGGTGGTGCCGGACCCCGCCAGAATAATTGAAATATTAAAATCAATTCCCGGCCTGACGGCATATGCAGGCCGGGGCCAGGCTTTTTCCCTAGTCTCGTCCAACGAGCGCACCTACGGGGTTGCCGTAACCGGCGTCGATCCCGTTCGTGAAGCGCGCGTCTCCAGGTTGAAAGCCCTCGTGCGCCAAGGCGACTATTTGACCGACGCAGACACAGATCAAGCCCTGGTCGGAAGCCTGCTGGCCCAAAATCTGCGCGTTGGACTCGGAGACGAGTTGACCTTGCTGGGACAGGGACGTGACGGTTCGATCGCCGCCACCGTAGTTCGTGTCAAAGGCATTTTCAGTGCCGGCATCGGTGATTTCGATCGATCCACTGTTCACATTCCGCTGCAAACATTCCAGGAAGTCTATGCCATGCACGGGGCTGTCCACGAGGTCGTCGTTATCGCCGATTCCCTGGGGAGCGTAGCGACGATCAAGACCGGCATCGCAGCGCACTTGGCGGCGGCGGACTTAAAGGAGGCATTGACGGTTTTAGACTGGGATGAGCTGATGCCCGGATTGCAGCAGAGCATCGCCATGGATTTGATCGGCGGGCTGATTTTCTATCTGCTGCTGGTGCTGGTTGTGGCCTTCAGCATTTTAAATACCTTTATGATGGCCATTTTTGAGCGGACCCGTGAATTCGGTGTACTGATGGCGATCGGGACAACTCCCGGACGCCTTACCAAAGTGCTCCTGATCGAATCCATCACCATGACCCTTATAGGAATCGGCACCGGAATAATTGCCGGCAGCCTGGTGACCCTGTACTATCAGGCCTATGGCATCGATTTTTCAGGGGCCTCTGAACTGCTCAGTCAGTTTGGCATCACCGGCCGCATGTATCCGAGACTGTCATGGCTGTCTGCCCTCAGCGGCCCCCTGGGCGTATTGATCATCACCTTTTTGGCGGCCCTATATCCGGCGCTCAAGGTGCGCCGGCTGCAACCCGTCGAAGCCATGCAGGCGGCATGATGAATTTGGAAATCGGAATGCGAAAGGTGGAATTGGAAAAGGAAAGGATTCAAATCTTAGATTATTATCTTTATCGGCATCTGAAAAAGCTTTCTTATCACGAAAGCACGAAACGATGAAAACATGAAAGAAAAAGATTTCGTGCTTTCGTGATTAATCCTATTGGGTTTCAGTATGCATCTACAACTGGCATGGCGCAACATCTGGCGCAATAAACGACGGACGGGCATCATCCTGACGGCGGTCGTCATCGGCATCTGGAGCATGCTTCTGCTCGGATCACTGATGCGGGGGATGGCGGTCGGCATGATCAATAACGGCATAGCAACCCTCACCGGTCATATTCAGGTCCATCAATCCGGCTATCGCAATGATCCAGCTGTCGAACACAGTATTGCGGAGCCTGAGCTGGTTGAAAAAGTGCTGGCCGCAGTGCTGCCGGGCGATGCCCGCTGGACCGCACGGATCAAAGTGAATGCCGTTGCCAGCAATGCCAGACACTCCAGCGGGGTAACCCTGGTCGGAATCGACCCAGACTCCGAAGCCGAGATATCATTTATCGGCGCGGCCATATCACGGGGGCGCTATCTGGCGCCCGGTGAAAAAAACGGCATCCTTGTCGGCGAAGCCCTGGTTGATAAATTTGACACCAAACCCGGCCGCAAACTGGTGCTGATGTCACAGGACACCAAGGGGGAGATCGCCTCCCGGGCCTTCCGAATTGTGGGAACCTTCAGGGCGGAGATGGAGGCTACCGAGAAGCAGTATGTTTTCATCACCCGCCCGGCCGGCCAGGTCATGCTGAAGCTTGGTAAGGGTGTGTCCGAATTTTCGATCTTGCTGCCCGCTCAAGGGGACAATTCCGGGGTTGTCAACGCTTTAAAAACCGCCCTGCCCTCCCGGCGGTTCGAAATTCATACCTGGCGCGAGCTGTTGCCCTTCCAGATGGCCTATCTGAAGATCCTGGATGGTTTCATGTGGATCTGGTATCTGGTGGTCTTTGTTGCCATGGGCTTTGGGATCGTCAACACCACCCTGATGGCCGTGTTCGAACGCATGCGTGAATTCGGACTGCTGAAGGCCCTGGGCATGAAACCCGGATGGATTCTCAGGGGGGTGCTGACCGAATCTTTGCTGCTGCTGATCACCGGCATGGCCGCTGGCAATATATTGGGATTTATCTGTATTTACGCTCTGGCCGGCAGCGGTATCGATCTGTCCGCCCTGGCGGCCGGAACGGAATATGCCGGTATGACCCGGGTTATCTATCCGGCCGTCGAGCCGAAAGACGCATTGCTGTCCAATATGATCGTGTTGGTTCTGGGCATGCTGGTTAGCGCCTACCCGGCCGTAAAAGCCGCAAGGTTTACACCGGTAGAGGCCCTGGCCCAAACCTGAGGATTGGCCTGATTCAATGGCCGGCCGCGCGAATTTTCTGTCCGCTACAGCGGCGATGGCAGAGCATTCGCATCCGCACGGGGCAGACTCATGTCAACAACCGCCGCTTCGCGCCGGCGCTCGGAGGGCTAATAGGAATCTACGTCTAAGTTAGCGCCAAAGCAGGTTAATTAGATTGTGCTCGTCGTCGTACTCGTACTCGATACTGAAACCGAAAGCGGCTTACAAGCTTCGAGGACCACGACGAGCTCGAGTACGAAACGAAGGATATGCGCACAACTCGGGTGATTTGGGTTCCATCGATGAAGTCGGCGGTTTTACCATTGCAGACCGCAAGCAGGATATCATCGTCACGGCCGGCGGAAAGAACATCACCCCTCGGTAATCGCCGGTTTGACCCGGTTTCTTATGCGATCAGACCGGCTGTTCCCTGGCTGGCGGCCGCACCTCGTATCAGGAGAAATCAAATGAGCATTGTTGAATGCGTCGACGTCAACAAAACCTATCACCAGGGTCAGATTGAAGTAAAGGCCCTAAAAGACATCAACCTGACGATCGAAAAAGGGGAATTTACCGCGGTGGCCGGACCATCCGGATCCGGCAAAACAACCCTGCTAAACCTCATCGGTGGGCTGGATCTGGCGGATTCGGGCAGCATCGTCGTGGACGGCAAGGCCTTCGATCAAATGTCGCAATCTCAGCTGGCAAAATTGCGATTGCTCAAGGTGGGGTTCGTATTTCAAGCCTACAACCTGATTCCGGTTCTTTCGGCAGCCGAAAATGTCGAGTTCGTCATGCTGCTGCAGGGCGTGCCTGCAGCCGAGCGACGGAAGCGGGCCCAGGCGATTCTGGATGATGTCGGCCTGGCCGGCAAATATGACCGGCGGCCGGCCCAACTGTCCGGCGGTCAACAGCAGCGCGTGGCCGTTGCGCGGGCCATCGTGTCCAATCCATCGATCGTGCTGGCCGATGAGCCCACCGCCAATCTGGACTCCAAGACCGGCACCGGGCTGCTGGACATGATGAAGATGATGAACATCGAAAGGAATGTAACCTTTATCTTTTCGACCCACGATAATATGGTGATTGATTACGCTCGTCGGCTCGTCCTGCTGCATGACGGACGCCTGGCGTCGGATCGTAGGAAATAATTCCCCGTTTTCCGCCTTTGCTGCGCCGGCTGTGGATCGAAACTCGATTCAACGGAGCGCCCGGTACCAGCGGTCGGAACCAAGGCGAACAGTTGATCGATCGACTCAATAAATCTGTAGTTTCCATTTTTTGCCTGCTCGCCCTTGGCGGTTTGGATGGTACCGCCGCTTGGTGTCAAAACGTTTCGGATTCCGGTGCATCCGCAATCCCTGCCGATTTGCCGGAAAGGACGCCCGCCGCTGAGCCGTGGTACAAGACCATCGATACCCACTGGGGGGGACGGGTCAAAACTGCCGCATGGGCCTCCCGCGTGACCGATGACACGATTTATGAGCCGGTGGGCACCGGGACCTACTACGACGCCAGCGCCAATTTCCGCCTAATCAATGAGACCTTTTTTTCCGATGCGGTTTTTACCGACGTTCACTATGAACTGCTGTGGTTCGGCGGGGATTCGGTTCGCAAACAAAATGAATTGCGCACTGTGTTTCCCAACCTGCCTGACAACATCCTGTTGCCCGGGGCACCCCTGACCGACGACCGGCGTTTGATGGATCTTACCGACATCATCAAAGAGGAGGACAGCTGGTTTCTCGCCCAGCGGCTGGACCGTCTATACCTGACGCTGCTCGGCCGCAATGGATCGCTCAAGATCGGACGGCAGGCCATCACCTGGGGCAACGGCTTCGTCTTCAATCCCATGGACCTGTTCAATCCATTTCCGCCGACAGCGATCGACCGGGACTATAAGGTCGGCGATGATATGATCAACGCGCAATACGCCATGGGCCCGTCAGGGGATCTGCAGGTTCTGTATGTCGCCCGCCGCAATCCGGAAACCGACAAGGTCGAAGCCGATCAAGCCTCACTGGCCGCAAAAGTGCACTTTGCCCTGGGAACCAGTGAATTCGATGTGCTGGCCGCCAAACATTTCGAAGACATCGTTATCGGTGGGGGCAGCCGGGGATATTTGGGAAATGCCGCCTGGCGCCTGGATGCCACCTGGACCTTCCTGGATCAAGATGACGATTTTCTGACCCTGGTTGCCAATTTAGACTACTCCTGGATCTGGTTTAAAAGGAATATTTACGGGTTCATCGAATACTATTACAACGGGCTGGGCCATGACGACTATGCCGATGCCCTGCTGGATCCGGATATCGCCGAACGCCTGGCCCGCGGGGAATTGTTTGCCCTGGGTCAACACTATCTAAGCGGTCATGTTCAGGTGGAGCTGCACCCCTTGCTAAGGCTTACGCTGACCGCCATAAACAACATCGAGGACCCGTCGGGGATAATCCAGCCCTATGCGGTCTGGGAAATCACCCAGAACCTGCAGATGACCGCAGGCCTGAATCTTTACTATGGTGACCGTGGATCGGAGTTCGGCGGCTTTAAATTACCCGGCACGCATCTACGCTACCAACCTACCGACAATGCCTACCTCTGGTTTACCTATTACTTTTAGATATCCCGGACCTGTACCCGGATACATTGATCTACCGAACAGAAGAATCTTTGTTGACTTAAACCTTTAATATTGTTATAAATATATATACACAAAAGAAACGTGAACGTATCGAATCATCATGAAACTATCGGTCATCATCCCTGCCTATAATGCGGCAGCACATATAGAAGGACTGTTAAACTCCCTTGCCGAGCAATCGTGCCGGGTGGAACCTGAAATTATTTTTGTTGACGACGGCTCCAACGATGACACACCCGAGATCATTCGTGGCTATAACTACCCCCTCCTGGCTCTGCGGGAAAATCACGGTCCGGCCTACTGCCGGAACTTCGGCGCCCGAAAAGCACACGGTGAAGTCCTCGTATTCACCGATAGCGACTGTCGACCGGCGCCGAATTGGCTGGACAGCATTCAAGGCTATTTCTCCCGTGGCGGCATCGATGCCATCATGGGTAGACTCCGAATCGCACCTTCAACATATCTGGGTGACTCCATTTCAGCTTTAGGCTTTCCAGCCGGCGGGGCGATCGGTTTTGATAAGATATGGAAGGTTGATCAAAACGGGTTTACCCGCAGCCTGAGTTCCTGCAACTGTGCCCTGCACAAAGATCTCTTCCGACAGGTGGGCGGTTTTGACGAGTCTTTTCCGTACCCCGGAGGTGAGGACAGTTTGCTGGCCTATCAATTGGTTCGCACCAGCCATAAGATCAAGTACTGTCCGGATGTAGTGGTCGACCACCAGGCACGCAAGTCGTTTACCGGATTTTTGAAATGGCAGTTCAGACGAGGAATCAGCAGCTACCTGTTTTCAAAAAAAATAGAGCACAACCAAGAATTTGTCTCGTTGAGACTTTGGTCCAGCATGAATATCCTTCGCCGTTATCACACGGACCGAAAGTTTCCGATGATACTGTTCTTACTGGCGACAAGTTTGACGGTTCAACTCACTGGCTTTGTTTTTGCAAAAACCAACAGGAAATTTTTATGAACGTACTGATCATCAATCCGCCGTGGCCGGGCAAAGGCTACGGAACCCGTTCCCAAAACAGAATCATCAAACACCGCAGCGACAAATTCCTGCAGTACCCCATTTTTCTGGCCTACAGCGCTTCACAACTTATCCAGGCCGGCCACGCTGTGAGCTATATCGACGCGGTCATAAAAGATCTGGATATGGCACAAACCATTGCCGGCGCAAAAGCCCTTGCGCCGGATATGATATTTATGGAAACGACAACCCCTTCGATAGCTGCCGATTATCAAAACCTGACAGCCTTAAAGGAGGCCACAGGGGCCATAATTGTTGTGGGTGGTCCCCACGCCACCTATTTTCACACCGACGTATTGGAGGAATGTCCGGCTATCGATGTGGTCATCCGGCATGAATTCGACACCAAAATTGGCGGTGTTCTCTCCAACATCGACAGGCTTGGCTCGGTTTCCGGCATCAGCTATCGCAACGGGAACACCACGGTCGACAATGGCGACGGGGAACTGTGTCATGACCTCGACGCCCTGCCCTTCCCCGACCGCGATCGCATCCCCTGGGACTGGTATTTGGAGGCTTGGTATACCCGCCGGCCGTTTATGAATATGATGACGTCGCGCGGCTGTCCGTATCAGTGCACTTTCTGTCTGTGGCCGCAGAGCATGTACGGCCACAAACAGCGTTTTCGCAGCATTGACAATGTCATGGCCGAAATTCATTACCTGGTCGACCGGTACGGGCTAAAAGAGATCAATATAGATGACGGTACGTTTACTACGCGAAAAGGCCGGGTCATCGATTTTTGTCAGCGTCTGCGCGATAAAAACTAAATATTATCTGGACCTGCAACGGGCGCGTAGACAACCTGGACGATGAGATGCTGTCGGATATGAAGGCCAGCGGCTGCAAAATGATTCGGTTGGGTGTCGAAAGCGGTTCCCAGGAGGTGCTGAATAGAATCAAAAAGGGATTGACCCTTCAGCAGATTGAAGATGGTGTTAAACGGGTTAAAAATCATGGCATTCAGGCATTGGGCGGATTCATGTTCGGTTTTCCCTACGATTCGAAAGAAACGGTGGAACAAACCCTGGCTTTTGCTAAAAAATTATCCCCGGATCAGGTGCAGTTTTCCATAAACATGTGCTATCCAGGCACTTCGCTGTACGAACTGGCGAAAGCGAACGACCTGCTGCTTGCCAAAGACTTCAGCGAATTCGATATGACCCATGGGCCGGTTGTTAAAACCCGGGATATGGACCGAAAGGATCTGGAACACATCCTGGCCCGGGCCTACCGCGAATTTTATTTCAGGCCCCGATATATGCTTCAAACCCTGCTCAACATCAACAATGTCGACGAAGTCAAGCGAGTATTGCGATCCCTGAAAAGTCTTATAAAAACCATTCGGCTTCACAAAGCTTAAAAGGCGGTCCGATGCCCTGGAGATACCGGCTGATCCCGGAAATGATCGCCGCCAATAAAAAAAAGTTCTATATCGGGGGCTTTACCCTCTTAGTTTTGCTCCTGCTGATTGTATTTGCCCCCCAGATTTTGGCACTGGCCGGTCGTTGGGTCGTCGTCTCGGAATGTCAACGCAAAATTGACCCCCTCCGACAACCGAATTTTGACCCCTTCTTTTTTTGAATAAAAATATCCCTCCCTGCTTAGACAAGTACTTTCATAATCCGTTAACTGCTTTTGGTATA